>ERZ1031176.5-NODE-5-length-77543-cov-45.570746_pt1 | contig 77543 bp, 75 predicted proteins | sample MGYA00518586_ERZ1031176 | MGnify/ENA primary metagenome ERZ1031176 (study PRJEB33718, sample SAMN03159775) | human skin metagenome | collected 2014-05-20 | study: EMG produced TPA metagenomics assembly of the PRJNA266117 data set (Human skin bacterial metagenome and... | reverse complement strand
GAGATGCTCAGGAGTCTCGTGGGCTCGGAGATGTGTATAAGAGACAGGACCCTGGGAGGCAAAGCCTGGGATCGCGCAAAAATCGCGCGTTGCCAGGGTCTTGATCCCAGGGTATGCGCGCCGGGGAGGGGGACGAGCGCGCGGGGGACGAGCGCGCGGTGACGGGGAACGAGCGGGCCGAACCGCTGGGGAGCCGACGCGAGCGCCCCGAACGAGGGGGGGCTACGGGGTGACCGGAGGGGCGTCGAGAAGCGAAAGCTCCTCGAAAACGGGCGCGAGGCGCTCCCACAGCACCGGGGTCAGGGACTCGGCGTAGGCGTTGGAGATGTGGTTTTGGTCGCGGTAGATGTACACGTTGCCGATCTGCGGTGGGCACAGACCGTCCACGCAGTACCAGCTGGCGGTGTCGATTTCCCACTGCGCGAAGGCGGCGTCGATCAGCTCCGCCGCTGGGTCCTCGGGAGCGTAGACCATGTCCGCGGCCATGGAGCAGTCGTGCTCGGAGTAGCCCGCCACGATGCACAGGTTCGGGTCCATCGGCTCGCCGGTGGGGGTAAACATCCACGGGTTGTCGCGCAAGCCCACGAACGGGATGCCTAGCTCGGCCAGGCGCTGCCAGAGGTTGGCGTAGGCTTCCGGCACGTAGTCGGCGGAGACGCGGCCGTCGCCGGCGTGGCCCGCGGGGCGGGTGGATGTGGAGACGACCATGGCGGGCTGCAGGTTGATGATCTCCTGCATGGCGTTTTCGCCCCACTCGGCGCACTCGGGGGAGACGATGTCGTTGGCCGGATCCATTGGCCCGCCGACAACCAGTGGGCATTCCTGGCGCACGAAGGTGGCGACCTTGAAGTGGTGCTCCTTGCCCAGTTTGTCCAGGGGGACGATGAACGGTTCGATGTGGGAGCCGCCGGCGAGCACGATCGTCGTCTCCGCCGTGAGGTCGCCGTAGGTGCAGTCAGGGCCCGGCATGGCGTCGGGGGCTTCGGGGAGGAAGATCATGCAGTCGTCGAGCCCGATGGGCGGGAACACGCCGGCGATGAGGTTCGGGTTTGGCTGCGGTTTCACGTTCGGCACTTGCGCGCCTTGGATGGCGCGGGCGCCGGGGTAGTTGACCGGGTCGAGGGCCTTTTCTGCGCTGTCGACGCGGTTGTCCCAGTAGGGCTGCACGGCCAGCGCCACCGCAAAAAGCGCTGCCGCCAGCATGCCACCTACCGCACGCGCGGCACCGGGCAAGGTGCGTAGCGACGCTCTCGCGTCGGCCACCGGATGGTCGTCGCCACGCGGGCGCTGGCGGTGCTGACGAAGCGGGTCCTCAACCAGCGTGTGGGTGACGTGGGCCAAACACAGCGACACCAGGATGACCAGTCCGCCCAGCCAGGCCGGCGGAGTTTTGTAGCCGCCGATGACGGTGACGATGATCAGCAGTGGCCAGTGCCACAGGTACAGCGAGTAGGCCACGCTGCCCAGCCAGGTCATCGGGGCGGAGGCGAGCACTTTGGAGACACCGTTGGCGTTTCCGGAGAGAATCACCAACGCCGCACCGGTGAGCGGGATCAGGGCGACCGGTCCGGGGAAGGCCAGCGAGGTGGGCACGATAAAGCCCGTGATGGCGATGAGTGCGACGCCCATAAGCGCGGTCAGCCACGCGGTGGCCTGCGGCAGGAACCGGTTTGCCGGCACGAATGCGAGCAGTGCGCCGAGGGAGAGCTCCCACGCGCGGGAGAACGTGGAGTAGTAGTTCTCGCCGGTGCCTTCCAGCCCGAAGCGGGAGGCCCAGGCGAACGACGCCACGGTGATCACCGCAAGCAGCGCGATGGCGGCGCGGCGGGCGTGTTCAGGCTTCGCCCGCAGCTTCGTCACGGCCACGGCGACAACCCAGCCCAGCAAAATGCCGAAGACGTAGAACTGCCCCTGCACGGACATGGACCACAGGTGCTGCAGGGGAGAGGTCTCCTGGCTGGCCGCGGCGTAATCCGCGTTCTGCGCCATCAGCTCCCAGTTCTGGAAGTACAGCATCGACGCGGTGACCTGGCGGGAAAGCTCCACGCCCATCAGCTCCGGGGTGAACGCCATGACCAGGCCGACGACCACGACCACCACAAGCGCGAGCGCCGGCACCAACCTGCGGATGGTGCGCCACAGCGGCCACCACGGGTTCAGGTTTGGGTTCGGGCGCAGCGCGTAGCGCAGCTGGCCGCCGAGGAAGAAGTAGCCGGACAGCAGCAGGAAGACGTCCACGCCGCCGGAGACGCGGCCGACGAACACGTGGAAGATCACCACGAGGGCGATGGCGAACCCGCGCAGCCCGTCCAGGTCGACGCGGTAGGCGGTGGAGCCCTTCGTCGGCCGCGGTGCGTGCCCTGCCGTCGTACTCAACCGTTTCTCCAACCCGTCTTGTCGTGTGTGTCTTGTTGCGCTGTGCCGATTATCGTCACAAGCGGTTAAGGACAATACCGCCACCAACGCGCCGGACCGAACCAGACTCGCGCGGACGTGGAAAGGCGAAAACCGGACGCGTGTTTTGGAACCTGGGCGAAGCGCGCGTAAGGTATCACGGGTTGTCCGGCGTGTATGTGCGCCAGGCACGACAAGTCCATAACTGCGTACGCGCCGGATCCGTCTCACCCCGTGCTTTAAAGCACGGGAGGTCGCCCGGCCAGGCACGCGCAGGGTAAATAAGAAGGGTTGAACCGGCTCGTCGATAAGTGGCGAGTGTCTGCACTGCCCAGTGACCTAAAGGAAGTACACCATGGCTGTAAAGATCAAGCTGCAGCGCGTTGGCAAGATCCGCAACGCGCAGTACCGCGTCGTCATCGCTGACGCCCGCACCCGCCGCGACGGTGCTGTCATCGAGAACATCGGCATCTACCACCCGAAGGAAGAGCCGTCGCTCATCCGCATCGATTCCGAGCGCGCTCAGTACTGGCTGGGTGTCGGCGCGCAGCCGACCGAGCCGGTGCTCGCACTGCTGAAGGTGACCGGCGACTGGCAGAAGCACAAGGGCCTCGACGGCGCCGAGGGCACCCTGAAGGTGGCCGAGGAGAAGCCGTCCAAGCTCGACCTGTTCAACCAGGCTCTTGAGGAGGCCAAGAACGGCCCGACCGCCGAGGCCATCACCGAGAAGCGCAAGAAGGCCAAGGAAGAGGCTGAGGCAAAGGAGGCCGCTGAGGCCGCCGCTGCTGCCGAGGCCGAGGCTGCTGAGGCCGAGGGCGAGTCCGCTGAGGCTGAGTCCGAGGCTTCCGAGGACGCTCCGGCTGAGGAGAACTAAGCACTCTTCGCTTATCGACGCCACCCCCGTTCCCGCACATTGCGCGCGGAACGGGGGTTTCGTGTTGGTGGATGAGCTTTTACTATCCGCACTCCCAGCCGAAGATGACCCGGTCGAAGTTGCGCGCGGCGAGATCGTCAGGGTGGATGAAGAAATTGCCACAGCCGCAGTCGCCAAACATCAGATTGCCGTCGTGACTCACAGATGCAAGCGACACGCGCGGGTCTCCGGGTGTCAGTATGCAGTCATTGATCCACTGTGAGTATCCCCCGAGCCGAGTGCTGTCCTTCCAAAAGTAGGGTGCTGGCTGTAGTAGCTGGTCAGCCGAGGGGTCGAGAGCAAATCCTTCTTGTTCCGCCTGAGCGATAGCGGAATCAAACATAGCCTGAAGTTCGCTTTTGTCATCTGTCCACGCTCGCGTCGTGCAAATTTCTTCTTGATCCCCGATTACTCTGCGTGACACGATCCGCCCGCGGAACGTATGTAGTGTTTGCAGATCGCTGTCTCTTCTAAGAAGGACGTGGGGTTTGTGGGGTGAAAAAGCGTAAGTGTTGAATTCTTTGGACCCTAGAGTCACAAATTGATCGGTGCGCACACCAGAAATAGTGGTGGCCTCGAGCGGATCAATTGCGGGGTGATCACCAGAATCCAGGACACTTTCGGGCACCTCACCAACGTGCGGTTCCGTCGTGTCCGGAAGGTATCGAGCGTTTTGAGTTGGTTCGGGGTTCGATGGTTCTCTCACCGTATCCCGGTAATTATCGCCCCACATGTCATCATCTGAGACAAACAGTTGAAGTATTCCGGTGGTTGGAAAACCAGGGAGAGGATCGAATTCTGAAAAATTGAACTGAGCGATGAAGTACATAGGCTCACCACTGCGATACGGGTACGGCGCGTATTCGGGGAGGTACGGGGTCCCACACACCTTGGAGGTTGTGGGGCTATCCGGACGTTCGCTGGACTCGAACCGGATTGAGGGGCGTGTAGTGAATTCGTCGAAGGAATACTTCAAATCGTTGGAGGTGCCGGTTGGGCCTTCGTAGATCCTCATACTGCCGCAGTGTAAGCAGATTCACCGCTGATAGTCTTGGCTCCCATGGAGCTGCAGATCGGCCGCGTGGTCAAGTCCCACGGCGTGAAAGGTGAGGTTGCCGTCGAGTTGCTGGCGGACGAGTCGGAGGAGCACATCGTCGTCGGCGCTGTGCTCGCCGGCCGCCAAGCGGGCAAGGAACGGGAGCTGACCGTGAAGACGGTGCGTCCGCACCAGAAGCGCCTGCTGGTCAGCTTCGAGGAGGTGCCGGACCGCACCGCCGCCGACAGCTTGCGCGGCATGAAGTTCTTCGCCGAGCCGCTCGAGCGCGAGGAAGACTCGGACGAGTACTACAACCACGAGCTCATCGGCCTGAAGGTGCGCCACGAAGGCGAAGAGGTCGGCGAGGTCACCGGTGTGATGGACGCGCCGAACCGGAAGATCCTGGAGATCGACTACAAGGGCAAGGACGTCATGGTCCCGTTCGTGATGGATTTCGTCCCGGAGCTCGACACTGAGGCGGGCTACCTCACCATCACCCCGCCCGAGGGCCTGCTGGATGTCTAAGCTGCGCCTCGACGTTGTCACCATCTTCCCCGAGTATCTCGACCCACTGCGCCACGCGCTGCTGGGCAAGGCGATCGAGCAGGGGATCCTGTCGGTCGGTGTGCACGACCTGCGCGACTGGGCCACCGGCAACCACAAGTCCGTGGACGCCCCGCCGCTGGGCGGGGGGCCGGGCATGGTGATGAAGCCGGAGGTGTGGGGGCCTGCGCTTGACGACGTCGCCAAAGGCCGCCCCGGAAGATCCCTCGACACCGCGGCGGCGCACCGCAACGACAAGCTGCGCCACGACGACGTCCACGAGGTCGCGCCGCGTCCGTACGAGGGCGGCGAGGACAGCGGCAAGCCGCTGCTGCTCGTGCCCACCCCGGCCGGCAAACCCTTCACGCAGCAGGACGCACAGGCGTGGTCGCGCGAGGAACACATCGTGTTCGCCTGCGGGCGCTACGAGGGCATCGACCAGCGTGTGTTCGAGGACGCGAAAAAGCGCTACCGGGTGCGCGAGGTCTCCATCGGCGACTACGTGCTCATTGGCGGTGAGGTTGCCGTCCTGGTCATCGCGGAGGCGGTCACGCGCCTGATCCCGGGCGTGCTGGGAAACACGGAAAGCCACGAGGACGACAGCTTCTCCGACGGTCTGCTCGAAGGCCCGAGCTACACCAAGCCGCGCGTGTGGCGCGGGCTTGAGGCGCCGGCGGTGCTCACTTCCGGCGACCACGCCAAGGTGGAGGCCTGGCGCAGGGAGCAGTCGTTGAAGCGCACCCGCGAGGTGCGCCCCGAGCTGCTGGAGCAGACTCATCTGAGCGAGGACGACCGGTTCATCTTGGACGCACGCGACGTGGTCACGACGGTCAAGGTGGACGGGGCGGAGCGGGTCGTCGTCAAGCAAGTGCGCAGGGCCTTGAAGAAGGCTGGCTACCGCGACCCCGAGATCACGCTGGAGGGGGATACGCTCACTGTCGCCGGGCGCACCGCGCTTGCGCTCGAGGAGGCCACGCGTTCGGTGGAAAATGCGCTGCCACCTGGGGCTTATCAGTGGGGCGAGACTGTAGAGGTTTAACCTATGTGGTGGGCAACCACCGGCACCACGTGGATTGGCAAGTTCGTGATCAACCACTCCTTCCTCATCCCGGGCGCGATCTCGGTGTTCACCTCGTGCGTGGTGGGTTCGCTTCTGGCGCAGGTGCTGCTGTAAAACTGGCGCAACACAGGCGCGACTAGACTCGCCCGAATGACATCAATCGCAGCCACCATCGCGAACGAAATCAATGTGCGGGACAACCAGGTCGAGCAGGCGCTGAAGCTGCTCGCCGAGGGCAACACCGTCCCGTTCATCGCCCGCTACCGCAAGGAGGCCACGGGCGGCCTCGACGACGCGCAGCTGCGCCACATCGAGGAGCGCAACACCTACCTGCTCGAGCTCGCCGAGCGCAAGCAGGCCGTGCTGGAAAGCATCGAGGAGCAGGGCAAACTCACCGACGAGCTGAAGCAGGCGATCCTTAACGCCGACACCAAGGCGCGCGTGGAAGACCTCTATCTGCCCTACAAGAAGCGCCGCAAGACCAAGGCGGACACCGCGCGTGAAGCGGGGCTTGAAGCGTTGGAGCAGCAGCTTATCGACGACCCTTCGGCCGACCCCGAAACCCTGGCAGAGGCCTACCTGTCGGAGGGCTTCCCGGACGCGAAGGCCGCGCTGGAAGGCGCCCGCGCGATCCTGGTGGACCGCTTCGCCACGGACGCGGACTTGGTCGGCGAGGTGCGCGACCGCGTGTACGCCCAGGGCACCATGCGCTCCGCCGTGGTGGAGGGCAAAGAAACCGAGGGCGCGAAGTTCGCGGACTACTTCGAGTTCTCCGAACCGTTTGCAAAACTGCCCAGCCACCGCATCCTGGCGCTGCTGCGCGGCGAAGCCGAGGGCGTGCTCACCCTGGACATGGACCCGGGCGAGGAGGCCGTCTACGAGGGCATGATCGCCGAGCGCTTCGACCTGCCGGTCAAAGACTCTGAATGGCTGGCCAAGGCGGTGCGATGGGGTTGGCGCACTAAGCTGCAGGTCTCCGCGAACCTGGACACCCGCATGCGGCTGAAGGAAAAGGCGGAGGAAGGCGCGCTGCAGGTGTTCAAGACCAACCTGCGCGACGTGCTGCTGGCCGCACCCGCCGGCCAGCGCGCGACGTTGGCGCTGGACCCAGGCTACCGCAACGGCGTGAAGTGCGCCGTGGTGGACGAGACCGGCAAGGTCCTGGCCACCACGATTGTGTACCCGCACCAGCCGCAGAACCGCTGGGATGCCTCCCGCGCGGAGCTGGCGTCGCTGGCCGCGCAGCACGGCGTGGAGCTCATCGCAGTGGGCAACGGCACCGCTTCGCGCGAGTCGGAGAAACTCGCGGGAGAGGTGGCGGACCTGATCGCCCAGGCGGGCGGGAAGCGGCCGACCCCGGTGGTGGTGTCCGAATCCGGCGCTTCGGTGTACTCCGCCAGCCAGATCGCGGCGGAGGAGTTCCCGGACATGGACGTCTCGCTGCGCTCAGCGGTGTCCATCGCGCGCCGCCTGCAGGACCCACTGGCGGAGCTGGTCAAGGTGGACCCGAAGTCCATCGGCGTGGGCCAGTACCAGCACGACGTGAACCAGACCGCGCTTGCCCAGACCCTGGACGCGGTGGTGGAGGACGCGGTGAACTCCGTCGGCGTGGACGTCAACACCGCCTCGGCGCCGCTGCTCGAGCGCGTGGCCGGCCTGTCAGGCACGGTGGCGAAGAACATCGTGGCGTACCGCGACGAAAACGGCAGGTTCACCACCCGCAAGGAGTTGGGCAAGGTGCCGCGCCTCGGCCCGAAGGCGTTCGAGCAGGCCGCCGGCTTCCTGCGCATCCGGGGCGGAGCCAACCCGCTCGACGGCTCCGCGGTGCATCCGGAGGCCTACCCGGTGGTCGAGCGCGTCGCCCAGGCCACGGGCTTGAGCACCGAGCAGCTCATCGGCAACACCGCCGTGCTGACCAAGCTCGCGCCGGCCGATTTTGCCGACGAACAGTTCGGCGTGCCCACCGTCACCGACATCCTCGCCGAGCTGGACAAGCCCGGCCGCGACCCGCGCCCGGAATTCAAGACCGCCGAGTTCAAAGAAGGCGTCAACGAGGTCAAGGACCTCAAACCCGGCATGATCCTCGAGGGCACGGTGACCAACGTCGCCGCCTTCGGTGCCTTCGTGGACGTGGGCGTGCACCAGGACGGGCTGGTCCACGTCTCCGCCATGAGCCACAAGTTCGTCTCGGACCCGCACGAGGTGGTGCGCTCCGGCGAGGTGGTGAAAGTCAAGGTCATGGATGTCGACGTCGCCCGCAACCGCATCGGGCTGAGCTTGCGGCTCGATGACGAGCCGGGTCAGCCGGCGCAGAAGAAGCAGCGCAAGCAGCAGGGCAAGACTTCGGGCAAGGGTCGGAAGCGGGGTAGGCCGGAGGGACGTCGAGAAGCATCCGGCTCGATGGCCGACGCGTTGAAACGCGCCGGATTTGGGAAGTGACCGGCGCATATGTAAAATGCTGCAGGTTCTTGTAATCGACATGAACCGGCCGAGCGCCCCAGGTGGGGAAGTGCCGCCAGGGTCCTCTGTCCGAACACGTAAAGGATTGCTTTCATGAGCAACGGCATCATTGATCTTGTCGACGCAGGCCAGCTGCGCGACGACATCCCGGACTTCCGCCCGGGCGACACCCTCGACGTCCACGTCAAGGTTATCGAGGGTTCTGTGACCCGTACCCAGGTCTTCACCGGCTTTGTGGTCCGCCGCCAGGGCGCGGGCATCCGCGAGACCTTCACCGTGCGCAAGGTCTCCTTCGGCATCGGCGTTGAGCGTACCTTCCCGGTGCACTCCCCAAACATCGAGAAGATCGAGGTCGTCCGCAAGGGTGACGTCCGTCGCGCGAAGCTGTACTACATGCGCGACCTGCGCGGTAAGGCTGCCCGTATCAAGGAGCGCCGCTAGTTTCAGCGCGCACAAGTGCCCCGTCCGAGTCCGCTCGGGCGGGGCACTTTGCTTGTCGACGGCTCCCGCGGTGCTAACGTATCCCGGGTGATCAACGTGAACGGACCCGCAGGCGAGCCTTCCGCCTCGAAGCCTGCACAGCCCCACAACCCGTACGCCGCCGAGCCGCGCTATGAGGCCGCCCCGGTGGCGCAGCAGCCGGCCGCGGACGAGCCGGAGGAGAAGAAAGAGCTTCCCTGGTACGTGGAGATCCCGGTCGTGGTGGTGCTGACGCTTCTGATCATGTTTGTGATCCAGACGTTCATCGGCCGCCTCTACGTCATCCCGTCCGCCTCCATGGAGCCCACGCTGCACGGCGAGTCCGGCTCCGGCGACCGCATCTTCGTGGAGAAGGTCAGCTACTACTTCTCCGACCCGGAGCCGGGCGACGTGATTGTCTTCGCCGGCACCGATTCCTGGAACACGGGCTTCGACTCCAACCGTTCCTCCAACCCGGTCATCCGGGGCATGCAGGAGGTTGGCTCCTGGGTGGGCCTGGTGCCGAAGGACGAAAACACCCTGGTCAAGCGCATCATCGCTACCGGCGGGCAGACGGTGTCCTGCCAGGCGGGGGACCCGGCGATCATGGTGGACGGCAAGCCCATCGACCAGTCCTACATTCTGCAGCCGAACTTCTACCCGGTGGATAAATCCACAGGCTCCGACGCCTGCGGCGGGCCGTACTTCGGCCCGGTGACGGTGCCGGAGGGCAACTACTTCATGATGGGCGACAACCGCACCAATTCACTGGACTCGCGCGCGCACATGGGCGACCAGTTCCAGGGCACCATCCCGGAGGAGAACATCCGCGGCAAGGTCAAGGCTGTGGTCTTCCCGGTCAACCGCATGCAGGGCGTGAGCGACCCGGACATCCAGCAGTAGGCCCGTGCGGCGCTTAAAACAGCTGCGCACCTACGAGGTCGCCTTGGACAAGGCGGGTTTCGGTCCGGTGGCGGGGGTGGACGAAGCCGGCCGGGGCGCGTGTTTCGGCCCCATCACCATCGCCGCGTGCGTGCTGCCGCCAAAGCCGCAGTCGGCACTGGCGGAGCTCACGGACTCCAAAAAGCTCACCGCTCGCAAGCGCGACGTGCTGTTCGACGCTGTGAAAGACATCGCGGTGGCGTACTCCGTGGTGCACATCCCTGCGGCAGAGATTGACCGCCGTGGCATCCAGCACGCCAACATTGACGGCGCGCGCCGCGCCGTCGCCGGGCTTTCGGTGCAGCCGGGCTACGTGCTTATCGACGCGTTCCGTATCCCCGGCCTTCCCTCACCCCAACTGCCGGTGGTGGGAGGCGACTACACCGCCCGCTGCATTGCCGCGGCAAGCGTGCTGGCCAAGGTGAGCCGGGACCGGCTGGTGTGCGAAATGGCCCAGAAGTTTCCCCAGTACGGGCTGGAGGGCCACAAGGGTTATTCCACGAAGGTGCACATGGACGCGGTGCGCCGCCACGGTGCGAGCCCCGAGCACCGTTATAGTTATGCGAACGTCAGGGACGCTGACGACTTCTATTGGCAGTCCAGCAAGAAGGGGCACGCATGAGCGCCGAGGATCTTGACAACTACGAGGCTGACGTCGAGCTTTCCCTCTACCGCGAGTACCGGGACGTGGCCAGCCAGTTCTCCTACGTGGTGGAAACGGAGCGCCGGTTCTACCTGGCCAACGCCGTGAAACTCATCCCGCACACCGATGGCGGCGACGTCTACTACGAGGTGCTGATGTCGGACGCGTGGGTGTGGGACATGTACCGCGCGGTGCGTTTTGTGCGCTACGTGCGCGTGATCACCTACAAGGACGTCAACATCGAGGAGCTGGACAAACCCGATCTGACCTTCCCGGAATAGGGCTGTAGCGAGCCGTTTGTAAAACTCGGCGTGTCGCGCTTTGCGTCAGGGATTCACCTGGCCGAATTCCGGTGCGGTCGCCGAGTTTTACAAAACTGCCCGCGCCATGGAACCGCGGCGGGGCCTTCCGCGTCTGATAGAGGACCAACATTTTTGGCAACTCTATGAAACGGGGAGGCACCGTGCAGGTGAACTATCAGGACCAGTGGGAGCTGGGCAGGGCAGGCGAGCACGCCGCCATCAGGTGGTACGAGGACGAGGGCTACACCCTCTTGGGCCACCGGCAGCGCATGCGGGCGGGCGAAATCGACGCCGTCGTCGAGGACGAGGACGGCACCGTCGTCTTCGTGGAGGTGAAGTCCCGCCGCGGCACCGCGTTCGGCGCCGCGGAGGCGGTGACCACGAAGAAGCTGAACACCATGCGCCGGTGCGCGGCGCAGTGGCTGGACAAGCATTCGCAGGGCCAGTACCGCCCGATCCGCTTCGACGTGGTGGAGGTGGTCTTCGATGGGGAGGATTACATCCTGCGCCGGTTCCCGGGGGTGGAAGATGGCGCTTGCTAGCACGATGAGCGCGACCGTGGAGGGGGTCACCGCCCGCCTGGTCACGGTGGAGGCAAACGTTGGCGCCGGGTTGCCCGGCATGCACATGGTGGGGTTGGGCGACGCGGCTGTGAAAGAGTCGCGCGATCGCATCCGCACCGCGATTTCGAATTCTTCCCTGCCGTGGCCGCGCACGAAGATCATGGTGTCGCTCTCGCCCGCGCACCTGCCGAAGGCCGGCTCGCACTTCGACCTGCCGATCGCCCTGGCGGTGCTGGGCAGCCTGGATCCGCGGGTGGAACGCACGCTCGCGTCCACGATGTTCTGCGGGGAGCTGGCCCTGGACGGGACTTTGCGACGGGCCGAAGGCGTGCTGCCGATGCTCATCGCAGCCTTCGACGCGGCAGAGCCAATCCGCACCGTCGTCGTGCCCAGGGCCAACGCCGCCGAGGCCGCGTTGCTGGGCCGCCGGGAGGTGTTGGTGGCGGATTCGCTTACACAGGTGTGGCGGTGGATCGCCGGGGAGGCGGAGCTCGAGCCCGCAACAGCGCCGGAGGCTGATGCGCCGCAGCGCGCGGTGCCGGATTTCCAGGACCTGGCGGGGATGTCCGAGGAGCGCGAGGCCCTCGAGGTGGCGGCGGCCGGCGGGCACCACGTGATGATGATCGGCCCGCCGGGCTCGGGCAAGTCCATGCTGGCGGAGCGCATCCCGTCGATCCTGCCGCCGATGGATGTGCAGGAGATGGTCGAGGTCACCGCCATCCACTCCGCGGCCGGGGTGTCCGGCGGCGGGGTTGTGGAAACGCGGCCGTTTATCGCCCCGCACCCCTCGCTGACGCGCGCGGCGCTGATCGGCGGGGGAGGCGGCACCCCGACCCCAGGCGTGGTGAGCCAAGCGCACCGCGGGGTGCTGTTCTTGGACGAGGCCTCGGAGATTCCGGCACCGGTGCTCGACTCGCTGCGCATCCCGCTGGAAAAACGCGAGGTGCGGCTGACCCGCGCGAAAAGGGAAGTGGTCTACCCGGCGGACTTTCAGCTGGTGCTGGCGGCGAACCCGTGCGCCTGCCAGCGCATCAAGGGGCAGTGCTCGTGCAGGTCCCCGCAGCGGGCGCGGCACTTAAGCAACGTCTCCGGACCGTTGAAGGACCGCCTGGACGTGTTCGTGACCACTTCTGGCGACGCGGCGGTGCTCAGCCCGAGGGACGCGGAGCCGTCGAGAAGCATCGCCCAGCGTGTGGTGGCCGCCCGCGAGCGCGCCGCAGCCCGGTGGGGGAAAGCGGGCTGCGACGAGGACGTCAACGGACGTGTGCCCGCGACGCTGATCCGCAGGCATTTCCCCGCCAAGGAATCGGCGATGGCGATGCTGCAGGCGGAGCTGGTCCACGGCAAGATCACGCAGCGCGGGGTGGATAAATGCTTAAAGCTGGCCTGGACGCTCGCGGACTTGGAAGAGATGGACCAGCCGGACATCCACCATGTCTGCCGCGCGGTGGAGATGCGCGAGCACCAGCTGCAGCAGCAGGAGGTGGCGTAGATGTCGTCGTTGGAATCCTGGGCCTACCTCTCACGGGTGGTGGAGGGGCCGTCGCACCACATCCAGGCGCTTCTGCGCGTGGGCAAGACCGCGGACGAGATCGCCGACGGTGTGCGCACCCGCGCCACCTGGATCGGCGGCCTGCTGTCGCAGACCGAGAACCGATACACCTGGGACCGCCCGGCCGAAGACCTCGAGTTCGCGGCGGAGCTCGGCTACACGCTTATCACCCCGGAGTCGCCGCAGTGGCCGACGGAGGCGATCCAGTGTTCGTTTGGCCGCCAGCAGACGGGGGCGGCGAGCAAGGCCAGCCACCAGCCAGACGGCATTGCGCCGCACGCGCTGTGGGTTGCGGGCAACACCAACCTGCCGGGGCTGTTCGCCCAGTCCGTCGGCGTGGTGGGCACCCGCCACGCCACCAAGTACGGACACATGGCAACCAAAGACCTGGTTGCGGGGCTGGGCGGGCACAACTACACGGTGGTCTCCGGCGGCGCGCTGGGCATCGACACGGTCGCCCACACGACGGCCATGGACGTGCACACCCCGACCGTGGTGGTGGCGGCCTGCGGGCCTGGCGAGCACTACCCGCGCTCCAACAAGGCGCTCTTCGAGCGCGTGGTGGCCACGGGCGGCGCATTGATGACGGAGTATCCGCCCTCGGTCACCCCGGACAGGCACCGCTTCCTCACCAGAAACCGACTCGTGGCGGCGCTAACGCTGGGCACCGTGCTGGTGGAAGCGCCGTTTCGCTCCGGGGCGCTGAACACCCTGAAGTGGGTCAACGTGTTCAACCGCACCGCCATGGCGGTGCCGGGGCCGGTCACGGACGCCCAATCCCTCGGCGCCAACCTGGCCATCCAGAACAACGAGGCCGAGATGGTGCTCAACGCCGGCCAGATCCACGAGCAGCTCTCCGCCGTCGGCGAGTTCAGCGCCGAAGAGCAGATGGAGATGGAGTACCCGCCGAGCGTGACCCAGCAGCTCTCGCGCAACGAGCTGCGCATTTACGACGCCCTTCCGCCCGCCGGCCGCGCCGGCCGGGAAGCCGAGGCGGTGGCGGCGGATTCGGGGCTTTCCATCGCGCTGACGGTGCACATCCTGATGGACCTGTCCAAGCGCGGGTTGGTGGAGCGCGACAAGCGGCTCTGGTCGCGGGTGGAACAGCCCGGGTTAGGGGGAGCGGGTACACTGCCGTGACATGAGTAAACAGCTGGGGCAAGTGCAGGCGGCGGTGGAAGACTTCGCCGAATACGCTGAACTTGTCCTCGGCCGCTCCCCGAACACGGTCAAGGGCTACGTCGCGGACCTGAAAGGGCTCGCGGGCTACGCAGATACCTTCGACGCGTTCACCCTCGACGCGCTGCGGCGCTGGCTGGCGGACGCGATGAGTGCTGGCAAGAGCCGCGCCACGCTCGCGCGCCGCACCGCCGCCGCCCGCGCCTTTTCCACCTGGGCCTACCGCCAGGGATACATCAGCACCGATGCCGCGGCGCGGCTGAAAGCGCCGAAGGTCAACCGCCCGCTGCCCACGGTGGTCAAGGGCGAGCGCGCCGGGGAGCTCGTTGAGGCGGGCACCGCCGACGACGCCCACCCGGCCGAGTTTTTGCGCGACCGCGCCATGCTCGAGCTGCTCTACGCCACCGGCATCCGCGTCGGGGAGCTGACGGGCTTAAATCTCGGCGACGTGGACTTAGCCCGAGGCCTGGCGCACGTCACCGGCAAGGGCAACAAGCAACGCGTCGTGCCGTTCGGCGACGAAGCCGCAGCGGCCGTCTCCGAGTGGCTGGAATTCGGCCGTGCAGAACTTGCGGGCGACACGCCGGCGATGTTCGTCGGCTCCCGCGGCGGGCGCATCGACCAGCGCCAGGTGCGCCGCATCGTCGAGCGCGCCGGGCAACGTGCCGGGGTGGAACACGTCAGCCCCCACACGCTGCGCCACACCACCGCCACCCACATGCTGGAAGGCGGGGCGGACCTGCGCGTGGTGCAAGAGATGCTCGGCCACTCCAGCCTGCAAACCACGCAGATCTACACCCACGTCTCCGCGCAGCGGCTCAAGCGCGTCTACGACCAGGCGCACCCGCGCGCGTAGGGGAGCCGTCCAGGGGTTTGAGCCGGATCCGCGGCGCCTCCAACAGTGTGAGCGGGTCGATGTAGGCGTCCTTGCCCGTAAGCGCGCCCCAGTGCAGGCCGTCGTGGGAGCCGGAAAACCCCGCCGGGGCGTGCGCGAGCGTGCCAATCGGCTCGCCCTCTTTCACCTTGTCGCCGACAGTCAGCGGGGAGCGCACCGGCTGGTACGTGGTGCGGATCCCGCCGGCGTGGTCGACGGAGACTACTGGGGTGCCGGCCACCGCGCCCACGAACGCCACGACGCCGTCGCCAGCGGCCAACACGTCGGCGCCGAGGCGCAAGGGCAGGTCCACGCCGCGGTGGCCGGGCTTCCAGTTCTGCTCCGGGATGTCAGCGGGCCGCGCCACCGCCGCCGGGTGCGGGGTGCCGGCGGCGGGATCGACCCAGGCGGCTGCCGGTGCGGCGCAGGTGGCGGCGGCAAGGATGAGGGCGGTGGTGGACCGGAGGATCGTCGATAGGCGCATGCGTGAATAGGAGCATGCCGGACGCGAGAAAACTAGCCTGGTTGCGGAAATCTGTGGATAACCCGGCGCCTGCCGCGGCGTTATCCACAGAACGCGCAGTTGAGATTAGGTTTTGCGGACGTAAGCGGGTAGTGTTGCACGGGCAGCTTTTATGGGCTGACTACGCGCGCCGGATAATGCCTGCTCAGCGACGGTCCCTCTCACAGGGTGCAGGGCGAGCACGGTGCCAGGGTGCGGGATACAAACCCGCACGTGAGATACGCAATGTAACCGAACTACTTTCTCCGAAGGAGACGAAACCATGGCAGTTGTAACCATGCGTGAACTCCTCGACGCCGGTGTGCACTTCGGCCACCAGACGCGTCGCTGGAACCCGAAGATGCGCCGCTTCATCTTCACCGACCGTAACGGCATCTACATCATCGACCTGCAGCAGACGCTGACCTACATCGATGAGGCCTACGAGTTTGTCAAGGAGACCGTCGCACACGGCGGCACCGTCCTGTTCGTCGGCACCAAGAAGCAGGCACAGGAGCCGATCCAGGAAGAGGCGCAGCGCGTCGGCATGCCGTACGTGACGCACCGCTGGCTGGGCGGCATGCTCACCAACTTCCAGACCGTGTCCAAGCGCATCGGCCGCATGAAGGAACTGCAGGCCATGGACGCAGCCGAGGACGGCTACGCAGGCCGCGGCAAGAAGGAAGTCCTCATGCTCACCCGCGAGCGCATCAAGCTCGAGCGTGTGCTGGGCGGCATCGCCGACATGACCAAGGCGCCGTCCGCGCTGTGGATCGTGGACACCAACAAGGAGCACATCGCCGTCAACGAGGCGCAGAAGCTGCGCATCCCGGTGGTTGCCATCCTGGACACCAACTGCGACCCGGACGTCGTGGACTTCCCGATCCCGGGCAACGACGATGCCATCGGCGCCGTGAAGCTGCTCACCCACATCGTGGGCGAGGCTGTCATCGCCGGTAAGCAGCAGCGCGAGGAGCGCCAGCTCGCTTCCGCACGCGACGCTGCAGGCGACAACGACGCGAAGCGTCAGGCAGAGGCCGCGGAGGCTGCTGCCCAGGCTGCAGCTTCCGAGGAAGTGTCCGCAGCTGACGCAGCGAAGGCTGCCGTCGCAGCTGAGTCCGCAGCTCCGCAGGAAGTTGCCGAGGTTGAGCAGCCGCACGCTGTCCGCGCAGCTGAGCAGGCTGAGGCCAAGGCGAACGAGTCCGGCGACGAGTCTGCAACCCAGGCGTAAGCTTTCCGGCTCACGCCACCTGCACGCGCACCCCGCGTTCCGCTCACGCCCGCCGGCTTTCACGCCCGGGACAGTGCGGGCGCGGGGTGTTTTGTGTGCGCCCCGTTCCAAGCCGTGCCACAGCGAGTACTGTCGGCTACGCTTGAAACGGTTTGAACACTTTTAGCAACACATTCACGAGGAGGATCGCCCACTATGGCGAACTACACTGCTGCTGACGTCAAGAAGCTCCGCGAGACCACCGGTTCCGGCATGCTCGACTGCAAGAAGGCACTCGAGGAGACCGGCGGCGACTTCGATAAGGCCGTCGAGAACCTCCGCATCAAGGGCGCGAAGGACGTGGGCAAGCGCGCTGAGCGCAACGCCCTCGAGGGCCTGGTCGCCGTTTCCGGCAACACCATCATCGAGATCAACTCCGAGACCGACTTCGTGGCCAAGAACCAGGAGTTCAAGGACATCGCAGCCCAGATCGCTGACGCAGCCGCCGCAGCGAAGGCGAACTCCCAGGAGGAGCTGGCGAACGCAGACGTGAACGGCGAGACCGCGCACGACGTCCTGGAGCGCCTCTCCGCCAAGATCGGCGAGAAGCTCGAGCTGCGCCGCGCCGCCACCATCGAGGGCGAGCGTGTCGAGGCGTACCTGCACCAGAAGGCTGCGGACCTCCCGCCGGCAGTCGGCGTGCTGGTGTCCTACACCGGCGACAACGCCGAGGCAGCGCACCAGGTCGCTCTGCAGATCGCCGCGATGAAGGCTCGTTACCTCAACCAGGAGTCCGTCCCGGCGGAAGTCGTTGAGAAGGAGCGCGCGGTCCAGGAAGAGATCACCCGCAACGAGGGCAAGCCGGAAGCTGCCATCGCCAAGATCGTCGAGGGCCGCATGGGCGGCTTCTTCAAGGACGTTGTTCTGCTGGATCAGCCGGCGCTGTCTGATTCCAAGAAGACCGTCAAGCAGTACGCCGAGGAGAACGGCATCGAGGTCCTGGACTTCGTCCGCTTCGAGGTCGGCCAGGCTTAAGCCACAGGCTTAAGCTGCGCTAACAGCCAAGCCCCGCACCGCTTCCGCCCAGTTGGGCCGGTGGCGTGTGCGGGGCTTCGTCGTGAAGCATGATGCCCCCAATTGCACGTTTCGGTGTGCGCATTAAAGCACGTCTAGAATCGTCTGCGAACATCTGCACATCCCGCCGCGCAAAAGGAGCGAATTTCGGTGACTGACCTCAATCCCAGCCGCACAGGTTTCAAGCGAGTGATGCTGAAGTTGGGCGGTGAAATGTTTGGCGGAGGCAAGGTCGGCATCGACCCGGACGTGGTCGAGTCCGTCGCACGCCAGATCGCGGACGTGGCACGCGCAGGCACCGAGGTGGCCGTGGTCATCGGCGGCGGCAACTTCTTCCGCGGCGCCGAGCTGCAGCAGCGCGGCATGGACCGCGCGCGCTCCGACTACATGGGCATGCTGGGCACGGTGATGAACTGCCTGGCGCTGCAGGACTTCCTGCAGCAGATGGGCGTGGACTGCCGCGTGCAGACCTCCATCAACATGGCCCAGATCGCCGAACCGTACCTGCCGCTGCGCGCCGCCCGCCACCTGGAGAAGGGCCGCGTGGTCATCTTCGGCGCCGGCATGGGCATGCCGTACTTCTCCACGGACACCACCGCCGCCCAGCGCGCGCTGGAGATCGGCTGCGAGGTGCTGCTGATGGCCAAGGCTGTCGACGGCGTGTACGACTCCGACCCGCGCGAGAACCCGGACGCGAAGCTGTACTCCGAGATCTCCCCGCGCGAGGTCATCGAAAACGGGCTGAAGGTCGCCGACGCCACCGCGTTCAGCCTGTGCATGGACAACAACATGCCGATCCTGGTGTTCAACCTGCTGCAGGAGGGCAACATCGCGCGCGCCGTCTCCGGCGAGCAGGTGGGCACGCTGGTGGCCTAAGCGCGTAACAGCTCGGCCTGCGCCGCCAGGCCGAGCAACTCCGGGCCGCTGAGTGTCAGGCTGCCCAGGTGCACCCCCGCGAGCGCGATTGCGGGGGTGCGCAGCATATTGAATACCGAGCACCACGGCGACCATTCGGTCTGCGCGTGGAAGCTTGCTTCGGGGTGCAGCGCAGGGAAATAGCCGAGCGGGGGTGGATCGAACGCGATGGTGGGGGAGAGTACTGCGTCCACGCCCCACTGCGCCGCGAGCAGCGCGGGCAGTGCGCGCGTGTGCGCTTTCGCCGCGGCGACCTGCTCTGGCCGCAGCCGGTGCGCCTCCTCTTTCAGCCACGCGATGTAGCCGCTGTCCAGCGGGTTCACGTCCTTGAACGAGCGCTTGATTGTGGTGCTGAAGTGCGCGTACGTCTCCTTTGACTCGGCGTAGGGGGAAATCTCCACCACCTCGTGGGTGCGTCCCAAAGCAGCAGCAAGCTTCTCGACGTCAGCTCCGCGCCCCTCCGACCCCTCAGGGTCCGCGAACACGCCCCGGGTGAGGACACCGATGCGCAGCCTCCTGCGCGCGGGCGGCGTCCAACCGGTGAGCCTGAACAGGTCGCCGACGTTGCGGGTGAAAAACCCGTGGGCGGACAGGTTGCGGCTGGCAAGTTTCAGCCCCACCACCCCGCAGGCTGCGGCCGGCACACGGATTGAGCCGCCGGCGTCGGTGCCGTGGGCAGCTCGCACCGTGCCGTCCGCCACCACCACTGCGGCGCCCGCGGAAGAGCCGCCGGGTGTGCAGCCGGGGAAGGCGGGCGATTCCAGCACGGCCACGCCGGGCCGCTCCGCGTAGCAGGTGGCGCCCAGCTCGGAGGTCAGGGTTTTGGCGGCGACGCGCGCTCCGGCGTCGATAAGCATCTCCGCAAACGGGTCCGTTGCCTGCGCGGTGTAGGCGCGCGCGGGGTTGCCGTGCGTGGTGGGCCAGCCTGCGACATCGGTGCCGTCTTTGATCGGGATGCTCCAGCCGGAAAGCCGCCCGCCGAGCGGGCCTGCGAGCGCGGCGCCGGGCGGCGCGACGAACGTGAAGGCTGGGTGCGGCATGGCGACAGTCTAGGCACGCGGCGGGCGCTGGTAAGTTAAGGGTGACGCAAACCCGAGAAACGATAGGGGTAAAACCATGATTGATGACGTTTTGCTGGACGCCGAAGAGCGCATGACCGCCTCCGTTGAGCACACCCGAAACGAGCTGGCCACCATCCGCACCGGCCGTGCGAACCCGGCCATGTTCAACGGCGTGATGGCGGACTTCTACGGCGCGCCCACCCCGATCAACCAGATGGCCACCATCTCGGTGCCGGAGCCGCGAATGCTTCTGATCAAGCCGTACGACATGTCCACCATGGGCGAGATCGAAAACGCCATCCGCAACTCCGACCTCGGCGTGAACCCGACCGACGACGGCCAGGTCATCCGTGTCTCTGTCCCGCAGCTGACCGAGGAGCGTCGCAAGGAGCTGGTCAAGCAGGCCAAGCAGAAGGGCGAGGACGGCAAGATCGCCATCCGCAACGTGCGCCGCCAGGGCATGGAAGCGCTGAAGAAGATCCAGAAGGACGGCGACGCGGGCGAAGACGAGGTCATCACCGCTGAGAAGTCGCTGGACAAAACCACTCAGGACTACGTCGGTCAGATCGACGAGATCGTGCAGCGCAAGGAAAACGAGCTGCTGGAGGTCTAAGCCGACGTGTCGAAGGCGCAGACGGAAACCACTGAGATGGGTGCGGCGGTGAATGATGCGCCGGAGGAGCGCGAGGCCAACCCGAGCCGCTGGCCCAGCCGCGCCCCGAAGCCGAAGAACAAGGCGGGGCGCGACCTGCCGGCGGCGATTGCCACGGGCGTGGTGCTCGGCGCGCTGGTCATCGCGGCGGTGTGGATCGGGCCCATGGCCTGGTACCCGCTGGTCGCCGTCGCCGTGGCGCTGGCCATGTGGGAGGTGATGACGCGCCTGCGCGAAGCTGGCTACGTCCAGCCGCGCACGCTGATGATCATCCTCGGCCAGGCCATGCTCTGGCTGTCCGCGCCTTACGGCACCACGGGTCTGGTCTCCGGATTCGCCTTCACCGTGCTGGTGGTGATGTTCTGGGGCATGTTCCACCAGGGTAGGCACCACCAACCGGAGAACTATCTGCGTGACACCGCAGTGGCGATCTTCGTGCTCGCGTGGATCCCGCTGTTCGGCACCTTCGCCGCCATGATCTCCCGGATCACCGAGGCCGGGGTGGACGGCTCCGCGTACATCGTGGCGTTCATGCTGTGCGTGGTGGCCAACGACGTCGGCGGCTACGCCGCGGGCGTGATGTTCGGCTCCCACCCGATGGCCCCGGCGGTGAGCCCCAACAAGTCCTGGGAGGGCTTCGCTGGATCCATGACCGCGGGCATCATCACCGGCGTACTGGTGGTGCACTTCCTCATCCACGGCCCGTGGTGGATGGGCATCGTGCTCGGCATCGCGCTGGTCATCTGCGCGACCATGGGCGATTTGGTGGAAAGCCAGTTCAAGCGCGAGCTGGGCATTAAGGACATGTCCAACCTGCTGCCGGGGCATGGCGGCATCATGGACCGCCTCGACGGCATGCTGCCCGCCGCGGCGGCGACCTACATCCTGCTGACCACCATCACGCTGATGAACCCCTAGGTCTGCGCCCGCGCCAGATTCGAAATTCGCGGCGCGACGTGCCAAGATGGGGCGCACTATGAGCGATTTCCCCCAGATCCAGCTGCTCGCCCCGAAGCGCGGCATGCCGCCGAAGCACTTCGCGGATTTGAGCAAAGACGAGCGCATCGACGCGCTCAAGGAACTCGGCCTGCCCAAGTTCCGCGCCGACCAGATCGCGCGCCACTACTACGGCAAGTTCGAGGCCGACCCGCTGACCATGACGGACCTGCCGGAGGCGCAGCGTCAAACCGTCAAGGACGCGCTGTTTCCCACGCTTTTGACGCCGGTGCGCACGGTGGAGACCGATGAGGGCGACACGACGAAGACGCTGTGGCGGCTTCACGACGGCACCCTGCTGGAGTCCGTCCTCATGCGCTACCCGGGCCGCGCAACCCTGTGCATCTCCTCGCAGGCCGGCTGCGGAATGGCCTGCCCGTTCTGCGCCACCGGCCAGGGCGGGCTGGACCGCAACCTGTCCGTGGCGGAGATCGTCGACCAGGTCCGAGCCGCCGCCGCGATGATGGCCGCCGAGGGCTCGCGCCTGTCCAACATCGTGTTCATGGGCATGGGGGAGCCGTTGGCCAACTACAAGCGCGTGGTCAACGCCGTGCGCCAGATCACCCAGCCGTCGCCGGACGGCTTCGGCATCTCCCAGCGCAACGTCACGGTCTCCACGGTGGGGCTCGCCCCGCAGATCCGCATGCTCGCAGACGAGGGCCTGTCCTGCACCTTGGCTGTCAGCCTGCACACGCCTGACGACGAGCTCCGCGACGAACTCGTCCCCGTCAACAACCGCTTCGCAGTGTCCGAGGTGCTGGACGCCGCTCGCTACTACGCGGACGAGACCGGCCGCCGCGTGTCCATCGAGTATGCCCTGATCCGCGACATGAACGACCACGACTGGCGCGCGGACCTGCTGGGCAAGAAGCTGCACTTGGCGCTGGGCTCGCGCGTGCACGTCAACGTGATCCCGCTCAACCCCACCCCGGGCTCGAAGTGGGACGCCTCGCCGAAGGCCCGCCAGGACGAGTTCGTCCGCCGTGTAGCTGCCCAGGGCGTGCCGTGTACTGTGCGCGACACCAAGGGCCAGGAAATCGCCGCCGCCTGCGGCCAGCTCGCCGCCGACGAGGAAGCCAGCTAGCCGCTTAGCTTCCGTTACGCTCACCAGCCGCGCTTACCTGCGGCGGCCGCAGCCCTCCCGCACGCAAACCCCGAGCACAGGACCCCTAGTATGCCCAAAATAGGGCCATACTAGGGGTCTCTTGCTCTGGGTCTGCCGTTTGGAGAGAGCCGGGGCGGCCGGGGTCGCGAACAATGCGAGCATCTGGCACGAAAAAACCGCCAGCGGGGGCTGGCGGTGACGGTGGCGTCGAGAAGCTTAGATGCGCTCGTGCTTGCCGCGGGACTCGACGGTGATGACCTCAACGTCCTCGCGCTGCTGCGCCGCGTCCACCGGGCGGGCAGCGGTGCTCTCGACCACGCGCTCCTGGCCGCGAGCCGGGCGCAGGTGGGCGACGCGGCCCGGCTCGATGTTCAGGGAACGCAGCTGGGAGTCGGAGAGGTTCTCGTACACGTCACCGGAGAGGGTGGCCTGGTCGTAGATCCAGTCCGGCTCCTGGTGGCCCACCGGCTTGTTGTGGGCGGTGACGGTGCGCACCTGGTTCAGCTTCGGCTTGGTGGCGTGCAGGATCAGGCCGAGCGCGATCAGCACCGCGAGGGCGATGAGCCAGATGGTCTCCACGTGGCCCTGGTGGTTGCCAAAGTTGTAGGCGATGAGGAACAGGACGGAGATCCAACCGGCGATCTGGATGGTGCGGTCAGTGAACGCGCTCCAGCCGAAACGGGCAGACGGAACGTCCGCCTCAGAAACACCGTTGTACACCTGGGGTGCGTTGTCCTTCGCGTGGGCCACTGGAATGCTCCTTCAAAGCCTGGTTAGCGGTTGCCAAGATTGGTAAAACTTTCAGCGCCTATCATCGCACACTGGGTGGGGCAGAGGGGACTTCCAACCCCCAATGTGTTCAAACTTTCGCACCACAGTCCACGGGATTAGGCCCGCATAGTGCCAGAATGTGCTGTTTCGTGTCACAATGGGCGCGTGAAGAATGTAATCATCTTGGGCTCGACAGGTTCTATCGGTTCTCAGGCGATTGAAATCATCCGCGAACATAGAGACCAGTTCAACATTGTCGGCATTGCCACCGGCGGAACCAACCCCGACCGGGCTATCGAGCAAGCCCGTGAATTCGGCCTCAGCGCCGACCAGATTGCTGTGCGCGATCTGGAGGGGGCCAAGAAGGTGTCCAAGGAGATCGGCGGCTTCGTCATCACCGGCGATAACTGCGCGGCGGCGCTCGTGGAGTCGCAGAAGGCGGACCTGGTGCTCAACGCGCTCGTCGGCTCCGCAGGCCTGCCGGCAACGCTCGCGGCGCTGAAGTCCGGCGCGACGCTGGCGCTTGCGAACAAGGAGTCGCTCGTCGCCGGCGGCCGTTTCGTGCTCGAGGCTGCGAAACCCGGACAGATTATCCCGGTGGACTCGGAGCATTCCGCGATGGCCCAGGCGCTGCGCTCCGGCGAACGGGGGGAGGTTTCCCGCTTCGTGCTCACCGCCTCCGGCGGCCCGTTCCGCGGCAAGTCCCGCGAGGAGCTCATGGACGTCACCTACGAGCAGGCCGTGGACCACCCGACGTGGTCCATGGGCTCGATGAACTCGTTGAACTCCGCGACGATGGTGAACAAGGGCCTCGAGCTCATTGAGGCATCGCTGCTTTTCGACGTGGACCCGGACGACATCGATGTGACCGTCCACGCGCAGTCCATTGTCCACTCCATGGTGACGTTCACCGACGGCGCGACCATCGCCCAGGCATCTCCGCCGTCGATGATGCTGCCGATCTCCCACGCGTTGAACTGGCCGAACCGCATCCCGGACGCGCAGCCCGCCCTGGACTTCTCCAAGTCCTTCGAGTGGACCTTCGAGCCGCTGGATGAAGACGCTTTCCCTGCGGTGAAGCTGGCCCGCGAGGCCGCGGCGAAGGGTGAGCCGTACCCGGCGATCTACAACGCGGCCAACGAGGTTGCCGTCGACGCGTTCGTCGAGGGGCTCATCAAGTTCCCGCACATCGTGGACATCATCACCGAGGTCCTCAACGGCGCGGGCGATTTCGCGGAGGCGCCTGCCGACGTCAACGCGGTCCTGCGCACCGAGTCCCGCGCCCGCGAGCGCGCGCAGGCTGTTGTCGAGCGCATCGCCAGCGCGTAGCGCCCAAGGGGTTTTGTGGGTGCGCTAGGCATTCTGGCGTTCGCGCTTGCGATCGCCGCGTCCATTGCGCTGCACGAGGCCGGGCACATGTTCACTGCCCGCGCCTTCGGCATGCGCGTGCGGCGCTACTTCATTGGTTTCGGGCCCACGGTGTGGTCGACCACGAAGGGCCACACCGAGTACGGCCTTGCCGCGCTGCCGTTCGGCGGGTTCTGCGACATCGCGGGTATGACCGCGATGGATCCCCTCACGCCCGAGGAGGAGCCGCACGCGATGGTGAACAAGCCGGCGTGGCAGCGTATCGCGGTCCTCGCCGGCGGCATTGCGATGAACCTGCTCATCGGCGTGGTGATCATCTACTTTGTCGCCATCTTTTCCGGCATCCCGAACCCGGACGCGGATTTCACCCCGCGCGTGGGCAAGACGGTGTGCGTGGCCGACCAGGTGGACGCGGAGACGCTGGGGGAGTGCTCCGGCGCGGGCCCGGCCGGCGAGGCCGGTGTCCAGGTCGGCGACACGCTGGTGGCGCTCAACGGGCAGGAGATTGAGCAGTTCGGGCAGTTGCGCGATGCCGTCGCGAAGCAGCCAGGCGAAACGGTGACCCTCGAGGTGCTGCGCGGCGGCGAAACCGTCACCCTCGACGTGCCTGTCGCCGCCGTCGAACGCATCGATCCGGCCACTGGCGAGCGCGTCACCCAGGGCGCGGTGGGTATTGTCTCCGCACCGGTGACGGTGAAGCAGTACGGTCCTGCAGAGGCCGTGCCCGCGACCTTCCGGTTCACCGGCGAGATGCTGCGCGCGACCGTGGACGGCATCGCGTCGTTCCCGGCGAAGATCCCGGGCGTTGTGGCCTCCATCTTCGGCGCGGAGCGCGACATCGAGGGCCCGGTCAGTGTCATCGGAGCCTCGCGCACCGGCGGCGAGCTGGTTGAACAGGACATGTGGTCCGCGTTCTGGATGATGCTGGCCAGCTTGAACTTCTTCCTCGCCCTGTTCAATCTTGTGCCGCTGCCGCCGCTGGACGGCGGGCACATTGCGGTGGTGCTGTACGAAAAGATTCGCGATGCTTTACGACGCCTCCGTGGCCTCGGCCCGGGCGCTCCCGCGAACTACGAAAAGCTCATGCCCTTGACGTACGCCATGGCTGCGCTGCTGCTCGGCGTCGGTGTGTTGGTAATGGCCGCGGACGTGGTTAACCCCGTCCGAATTTTTGGCTGACGGTGCTAGAGTTAGCCACCATGAACACCCCCATCGGATTAGGCATGCCCGAAGGCCCGGCACCGACTTTGGCTCCGCGCCGCAAGACCCGTCAGCTGATGGTGGGAGATGTCGGCGTCGGCTCGGATCACCCGATTTCTGTGCAGTCCATGACCACCACGAAGACGCACGACATCAACGCCACGCTGCAGCAGATCGCGCAGCTGACCACCGCCGGCTGCGATATCGTGCGCGTGGCCTGCCCGAAGACGGTGGACGCGGAGGCCCTGCCGGCGATTGCAGCGAAGTCTCCGATCCCGGTGATCGCGGACATCCACTTCCAGCCGAAGTACATCTTCGCTGCCATCGACGCCGGCTGCGCGGCCGTGCGCGTGAACCCCGGCAACATCAAGGAGTTCGACGGCCGCGTCAAGGAGGTCGCCAAGGCAGCGGGCGACGCGGGCATCCCGATCCGCATCGGCGTCAACGGCGGCTCCCTGGACAAGCGCCTGCTGGAGAAGTACGGCAAGGCCACCCCGGAAGCGCTGGTGGAGTCCGCGATCTACGAGGCCGGCCTGTTTGAGGAATACGGCTACGGCGACATCGCCATCTCCGTGAAGCACTCCGACCCGGTGCTCATGGTGGAGGCCTACCGCCAGTTGGCGGAAAAGACCGACTACCCGCTGCACCTTGGCGTGACTGAGGCAGGCCCGAAGTTCATGGGCACCATCAAGTCCTCCGTGGCGTTCGGCGCGCTGTTGTCCCAGGGCATCGGCGACACCATCCGCGTGTCCCTGTCCGCCGATCCCGTGGAGGAGATCAAGGTCGGCGACCAGATCCTGCAGTCGATGAACCTGCGCCCGCGCAAGCTGGAGATCGTCTCCTGCCCGTCCTGCGGCCGTGCCCAGGTGGACGTGTACAAGCTCGCCGAAGAGGTCACCGCTGGCCTGGACGGCATGGAGTTCCCGCTGCGCGTGGCCGTGATGGGCTGCGTTGTTAACGGCCCGGGCGAGGCGCGCGACGCGGACCTCGGCGTGGCGTCCGGCAACGGCAAGGGCCAGATCTTTGTCAAGGGCGAGGTCGTGGAGACCGTGCCGGAGTCCAAGATCGTGGAGACGCTGATCGATTACGCGCAGCGCATCGCCGAGGAGGAGGGCCTCGAGGAGGTCGAGGGCGCCAAGGCCGAGGTCAAGGTCACCCGCTAATATGCTGCGTCGCCGTGTCGCGGGGATTGCGGTGGTGGCGCTGGCGGCGTCGATAAGCAGTTGCACCCCGCGCCCCAACGACGCCGAACCCGCCGCCTCCGATTTTCTCAGCGCGCTGGAAAAGCGCGAGGTGAACTCTGCGCTTATCGACGACGCCTCAGCCGCCGAAACCTCCCTCAACGAGACGTGGGGTGGGCTGCAGGCGGAGGGCCTGAGCGCATCGCTTATCGACGTCAACCAGGACGACAACCTGGCCACCGCCACCTATGAGCTGCGCTGGGACCTGCCGCGCGAGCGGGACCTGACGTACCAGGCGCAGATGACGCTGACGCAGAGCGGCAATACGTGGAACGTGCGCTGGCAGCCGTCCGTTTTGCACCCGCGGCTGGGCGCGAACCAGCACCTGGAGCTGCGCTCGGTAGCGCCCTCGCAGGCAAGCGTGGTCTCATCCGACGGGGTGGAGCTGCTCAAGCCCGGCACCGCGTACCGCGTGCTCGTGGACACGGACGAGATGCGCAGCGCAAGCTCGACGGCCGCGGGTATCAGTGCGGCGCTGGCGAAGGCGCACGAGGTGGATCGCGGCGTGCCGCTGCGCGACGCGGAGGACCTAGCCAAGCAGCTACAGGACGCCTCCGGCACCTACTCTGTCGCCGTGGTGCCCGCGCCTGCGCGCGAGGCGTTCGAAGCGGCGCTGGCTGGCGAGCCCGGCGTGCGGCTGAACGAAGAGGCCTCGATGGTCAACGCGCAGCCGGACTTCGCCCCCGACATCATGGCGCGCGTGGGCGAGCTGGTGCGAGACGACCTGCAGGGCGATTCCGGGTGGAGCGTCGACGTGGTCAACGAAAACGGCGCCTCCTACGAGGAGATCAAGCGCGAGGACGCCGCCCCGGCTCCGGCGGTGCACATCAGCCTGGACCACCGAATCCAGCGCGCCGCGGAGATGGCGCTGGAGCCGGTTGCGGGCCAGCAGGCCATGATCGTGGCTATTCGGCCCTCCACGGGCGGCATTCTGGCTATTGCGCAGACGCCTGCCGCGGACGCCGGCGGCAACCTGGCCACGATGGGCCAGTACCCGCCGGGCTCGACGTTTAAGATCCTCACCGCGTTCGCCGGGCTGACCAAGCAAGGGCTCATCCCGGGCTCGCCTGTGCCGTGCCCCGGCACGATGAACCTCTTTGGGCGCACCGTGACCAACTACGCAGGCTTCGGCCTGGGCACCGTGCCGCTGGAGACCGCGTTCGCTCGCTCCTGCAACACCACCTTCGCGGATATTTCCACGAAGCTGGCGCCAGGGGAGTTGAAGACCATCGGCAAACAGTTCGGCTTGGGCATAGACATGGAGATCCCCGGAGTGGAGACCATCACCGGCTCCATCCCCGACGGCGTGGAGCCGCTGGACCGCACCGAGGCCGGCTACGGCCAGGGCCTGGATCTGGCCAGCCCGTTTGGCATGGCGCTTGTCTCCGCAGCGGCCGCTCGTGGATCGTTGCCCGTGCCGTACCTGGTGGAGGGCGAGGAGACGAAGCTAAGCGAGGATGCGGCCCCCATGGACCCGCAGGCGGTGGACGAACTACGCCAGATGATGGCCGCCGTGACCGGCCCGGGCGGCACCGCGAGCGCGTTTACCGCGGGCGGGGATATCCGCGGCAAGACCGGCGAAGCTGAGATCAACGGCGGTTCCCACTCGTGGTTCACCGGCTACCGCGCGGACGACGACATCGCCTTTGCCACCCTGGTTGTCCTTGGCGGCGGTTCTGAGGCCGCTGTGGCGCTTTCGGACCGGATGCTGCTGAACCTGGACGCGCCCGCCCAGTAGGCCGCCCAGAGGGCTGCGCGGGCCTGTTTGACCGCAGGTCTACCATTGGGGACATGAATAACCGAGGCCTACTTACCCCAGGAAAACCCACCCCAGAGCGCAAGGTGCCAAAGTCCATTGAGCGCCCCGAGTACGCGTGGAAGGACGAGGTCCAGGAGAACGTCGGCGAGCCGATCGTCCAGACCCGCGAGACCATCGAGGCGATGCGCGAAGCCTCCAAGATCGCGGCGAACGCGCTGGCGCTTGCCGGTGCCGCCGTGGCCCCGGGCAAGACCACCGACGAGATCGACGGCATCGTCCACGACTACCTGGTAGAGCACGGCGCCTACCCGTCGACGCTGGGCTACCGCGGGTACCCGAAGTCCTCCTGCATCTCCCTGAACGAAATTGTCTGCCACGGCATCCCGGACACCACGGTGATCCAGGAGGGCGACATCGTCAACATCGACGTCACCGCCTACAAGAACGGTGTCCACGGCGACACCAACGCCACCTTCTTCGCCGGCGAGGTAGCCCAGGAGCACAAGGATCTGGTGGATCGCACCTACCAGGCGATGATGCGTGGCATTAAGGCAGCGAAGCCGGGCCGCCAGATCAACGTGATCGGGCGCGTGATCGAGTCCTACGCCAAGCGCTTCGGCTACAACGTGGTCACCGACTTCACCGGCCACGGCGTGGGCACCACCTTCCACAACGGTCTTGTGGTGCTGCACTACGATTCCGACGCCTACACGGACGTCCTCGAGCCAGGCATGACGCTGACCATCGAACCGATGATCAACCTCGGCGAGCTGCCGTACCGCGTGTGGGACGACGGCTGGACAGTGCAGAATGTCGACGGCGAGTACACCGCCCAGTTTGAGCACACCATCGTGATCACCGATGACGGCAACGAGATCCTCACCATCCCGGACGCGGATGCCGCCGCCGGGCAGCACATGCTGGGGGAGTAGACCACGTAAGAAGGCAAAGCGGGCCCGTACGGATCTATTCCGTACGGGCCCGCTTTTTCGTCTACGGACGGACCGCAGACAGAACGAAACCCCCATTGCTACTTGCAGATGGGGGTTACGTGTCTCAGCTGCAAGAATTACTTGCTGAGCGGGTGCTGCAGCCAGCCGTTGTAGAAGGCGTAGTTGAAGCCAGCGATGACCAGGCCAACCAGGGCGCCGATAGCAGCGACGATGGAGCCGTCGATCCAGTAGCGAGCCCACTGCGGGACGTCCTCAGCGTTGGTGGTGTTACCGAAAGCGTCGGTCGGGTAGAACGGATCCTGCTCGTCGTTGAAGTACTTGGAAGAGCCCTTGCCATCGAACAGGCCCTTGGTGCCGTCGCTGACAACCTCGCCGAAGTCCTTATCGGTCTCCTTCTGCTTGCCGACGAAGACGACGGCCTTGTCCTTGGAGTTGGTCTCGGTGGTGCCTTCCTCAGCGGAGGCGATTGCGGTGCCGCCAGCAACGACGGTCAGAGCGGTTGCGGTAGCAACTGCAGCGGTGCGGAAGTTACGCATCGTGTTCCTTCTTTCGAAAAATGAGTTGGAATTGGTTTGCGGAAATCCGCGAACTTAGAACTGGAAATCGCCGTGGACGAAGAAGTTGTACAGCGGGCCGACGATGAGGCCGATAGCTGCGGACACGGAGGTGAAGATGGTGGCACCGTAAGCGAGCTTGGACCACAGCGGCTGATCGTCGAAGTGGGTCTTCTCGCCGAACAGGGCACGACCGTCAGCGCCGCGCAGGTTGCCGTCCTTGTCGCGGAACTCAAGGTTCTCCGAGTTGGTGATCTTGTGGGAGGAAGCCGGCTCAACGCCGTCCTTGCCGTCCTTGTCCTCGACCGGACGCACCGGTGCGGTGTAGGTGCTGTCTGCCGCGGTCGTAGCCTCGGTGGTCTCGGCGGTTGCGACTGCGGTGGAGCCGAATGCCACAGCGACGGCGGTTGCGCCGGCGAGGGCTGCCTTACGGAAATTACGCATGAAACGAAATCCTTCTCTGATAGTTCTTGCACGACGTCCGGGTGGAATTCAAAGAATCCCAGGGGCATTGAGCTCCTAGGACCGATAGCAAGCCCGGTGGGCTCGGTCCCGGTGTCTGCACTGACAATAGCCGAACACTTCCAGCCGTATGCAAGTTGACGCTTAAAATTTTTCAAAAGTTCAACCAAAGGTTGGAAAGCTTGGTGTTCGCTGAAAAAATTGGGCTAAACCAAACTTCTCTCACGTGCTCTTTTCGGCACTTGTGCCGAAAAGGTCGTGCCTTTTTACGCGGTCCCCCGAAAGAGGGGGTGAAGTAGAGGTTTAGACTTCTTTGAACGTCAGGTCGAGGCCGAGGATCGCGTTTTCGGTCACCTCCGCCAGCGACGGGTGGATCCAATACTGCGAGCGAGGAAAGTCCCGCAGGTCCAGCCCGTATGCGAGCACGGTAATCATTTGCTGGATAAGCGTGGACGCCTGCGGACCCATGTAGTGCGCGCCCAACAGCTGGCCGGATTCGCGGTCCGCCACCAGCTTCACCACACCGGTGGAGTCCTCCAAGCCCCAGCCGTAGGCCACATCGCCGTAGTTCTGCACTTTCACCGTGACGTCGAAGCCCGCGTCCGCTGCTTCCTGTTCAGTCAGGCCCACCGTCGCGATCTGCGGGTGGGTGAAGATCGCCGACGGGACGTGATCGTGCGGCATCGGCACCATCGCGGAGTCGTCGTTGCCCGCCCATGCTTGAAGCACGTTGTGTGTCACGGCTCGCTGTTCTGCGTTCGCCACGTGCTTGAGTTGGTATGGGGAAGACAGGTCGCCGAGCGACCACACGCCGTCCACGGAGGTGCGGCCGAACTCGTCGACGGCGACGCGGCCGCCTTCGTGCGTTTCGATCCCTGCAGTGGCGACATCGAGGGTGTCGCTGTTGGGGATGCGGCCAGTGGCGATGAGGAGGGATTCGGAGCTGACCGTGGTGCCGTCGTCAAGCGTGAGCGTGACACCCTCGCTGTTCTCGGTGGCGGAAGTGACCGTGCGGCCGATGTGGACGGTGTAGCGCTCGGCGGCGAGTTTGTTGAACGGCTCCGCGAGGTCCGGGTCCAGCTGGCGAAGCAGCTGAGAGCGGCTGATGATGGTCACCTCGGTGCCCAGGGCATCAAAGACGTGCGCGAACTCCATGGCAATGAAGCCGCCGCCGACGATGGTCAACGACTTCGGCTGGCGCTCAAGGCGCATGATGTCCTCGTTGGTGTGGAACGTGACGTCGTTGGCCCACTCCGGAATGAACGGGCGGGCGCCGGCGGCGAGGATGATCGTGTCGGCGGTGATGAACTCTTCGGCCCCGCCGCGGCCGGTCTTCAGCGTCTTCGGGCCGAGGAAGGACGCCTCCACGTCGTAGACGGTGACGTTGGGGCAACCGTTGCGGCGGTAGTCCTCGCCGCCCTTGGCGATCAGATCGATGCGGTTGTCAAAGACGCGCTCGACGATCCCGGGCCAGTCCGCGCCCTTGTACTCGAGATCAATGCCGAGCTTTCCAGCCTCGCGCGCCGCGTACGCCTGCTCCGCGGCGAGCACGTACATCTTGGTGGGGATGCAGCCGACGTTGAGGCACGTGCCCCCGAACGCGCCTTTTTCCACAATGGCGACGTTTTTGTCGTCGAAGTCGGGAGTGAGAATGGAGTTTCCTGAACCCGTTCCCACAATGATCAGGTCGTAGTGTGTGGCGTCCTGTAAATCGCTTACGTGAGCGGGCATGGTCTTCTCCTCTATATATATGTGTATTTTGCGTATCGACGTTACTGGGTGAAATGCTGGCCGTCGAGCCACCCGAACACAGCCTTAAACGCGGCCTCGCGGGCGTGGCGCTCGGACAGGAACACGTCGTGGCGCGCACCGTCGATGACCTGCACTTCTGTCTTGTCCGACAGCGTCGGCGCCCAGCGCTGGATCTGGTCGACGTCGAGCACAGTGTCGGCGGTGTCCGCGGCGGGGGAGTAGTCCTCGCCGAGGTACGAATGCGACGAGCACAGCGTCAGCGTCGGCACGCCAGTGTCAACGTCCCCGGCGTGGATCTGTTCCTGCCCCTTGATCACCGCGCGGATCCAGCCCAAATACTTGCGGTGCCCGTCAATCGGCTTCCACTGCGTATTGAATTCCCATTCGCCGTGGAAGTCCTTGTGGATGGACTTTCCGTAGGTGCCCTCGCCGCGCTGCAACAGCGGCAGCGACGGGAAGATCGTGCCGAAGAAATTGAGCACTGGCTTCAGTACGGCCACCTGCCACTTCGGGAACTGCATGTCCAGCCACGGGCTGTTCAGGATCACACCGGCGAGCTTCGCATGCTCCGCAGGCTTTTCGCGGCGCAAGTGATCCGCCCACAGCGGCACAATCAGACCGCCGGTGGAGTGCGCCAGCACCACCACCGAACCGTGCTGCGCCGCGAGGATCTCCAGCGCCTGCGTGAGCTCGGGGAAATACCGGCTCATCGAAAGAGTGAAGTGCGCCCGCTGCCCCTTCCTCAGCGCGCGCCCGCAGCGCCGCAGGTCCAGCGCGTAAAACGGATACCCGTGCCGCGCAAACTCGTCGGCGACGTGGGACTGGAAAAAGTAGTCGGACATGCCGTGCACCCACAGCACCGCGGGCTTGTAGGGGCTTGTGCTTTGCGACGCGCGCACGTCCCGCACCAGCACCGCATCCACGCGGGTTCTACTGTCCGGGTCCTTGCCTTGGGGGAGGACGGCCTGCTCGAATCCGTCGCCGAGCGGGTCGGGTTGCCAATCAAGTTTGTCCATGCGGCCGATGATACTTTTCTGCGAACGGTTCGGACCTGTGGTCGTCGACAAGCCTTTGCACCTTGGCGACGAAGGGGACGTAATATAGTCACCACTCCCAAAAGTCGATAAACATCAAAGGATGACTACGTATGTCTGACAACGGTGGTAACAAGTACGCGGACGAGGTGGACATCCTGCACGTCGGCGCCGGCATCATGAGCGCCACGCTGTGCTCGATGCTGCACGAGCTGGAACCCGACTGGTCCCAGATGATCTTCGAGCGGCTCGACGGTCCTGCCGAGGAGTCCTCCTACCCGTTCAACAACGCCGGCACCGGCCACTCCGCACTGTGCGAGCTGAACTACACGCCCGAGAAAAAGGGACGCATTGATGTCTCCAAGGCGATGAACATCAACGAGAAGTTCCAGCTGTCGCGCCAGTTCTGGTCCTACCAGGTGGAAAACGGTGTGCTGACCGACCCGCGCGCCTTCATCAACCCCGTGCCGCACGTCTCCTTCGCCCAGGGCGAAGACCAGATCAACTACCTGCGCAAGCGCTACGACAAGCTCTCCGCAAACCACATGTTCCCCAACATGCAGTTCGCGGACGACCGCGACACCTTCGCGGAGAAGCTGCCGCTGATGTCCCAGGGCCGCGACTTCGACGCAGAGCCGGTGGCCATCTCCTGGACCGACGCAGGCACCGACATCAACTACGGCTCGCTGACCAAGCAGTTCCTCGACGCCGCCAAGAACAACGGCACCGAGATCCGCTACGGCCGCGAAGTGACCAACATCAAGCGCGAAGGCAACTTCTGGAAGGTCACCGTCAAAAACGCCCACACCGGCGACAAGCAGGTCGTGCGCGCCCGCTTCGTCTTCGTCGGCGCCGGCGGCTACGCCCTCGACCTGCTGCGCAACGCAGGTGTGCCCGAGGTCCACGGCTACGCCGGCTTCCCGATCTCCGGCATGTGGCTCAAGACCGACAACCAGGAACTGGTGCAGCAGCACAAGGCCAAGGTCTACGGCAAGGCCAAGGTCGGCGCCCCGCCGATGTCCGTGCCGCACCTGGACCTGCGCGTCGTGGACGGCAAGGAATCCCTCCTGTTCGGCCCCTACGGCGGCTGGAGCCCGAAGTTCCTCAAGGAAGGCTCCTACCTGGACCTGTTCAAGTCCATCCGCCCGGACAACATCCCGTCCTACCTGGGCGTCGGCGCGACCAACCTCGCACTGGTGAAGTACCTGGTGCAGGAAGTCTTCCGCGACTTCGACGGCAAGGTGGACATGCTGCACGAGTACTACCCGGCAGCAGACGGCAAGGACTGGGAGGTCGTGGTCGCCGGCCAGCGCGTGCAGGTGATCAAGCCGGCCGCCGCTCCGCGCTTCGGCACCCTCGAGTTCGGTACCGCCCTGGTCAACGACCAGAACGGCACCATCGCTGGCGTGCTCGGCGCATCCCCGGGCGCATCCATCACTCCGGCCGCGATGATCGAGCTGCTGGAGCGCTGCTTCGGCGAGCACATGATCGACTGGGCCGACAAGCTGCACGAAATGTTCCCCACCTACGGCAAGTCCCTCAAGCGCGACAAGGACGCCTACGACGAGCAGTGGGCGTGGACGCAGAAGACGCTGGGGCTGGACACGGGCGAAAACACGCTGTAGCGCGACTTCGTCGCACTACAGGGGGAGCGCTTCCTACGTCCCGCAGAAGGTGACGTAGGGCAGCTGCCCCTCAGGCCGGGCCATCCATTCGGGCCCGGCCTTTTCGTTGTACGGGTCGCTCACCGCGGAGAGCAGCTCGTTGTACGCGGTGTAGTCGCCGCGCAGCTCGGCGGCGTCGATAGCCTCCTGCAGCATCTGGTTGCGGGGGATGAAGACGGGACCCTCGCTTCCGTTTATGCCGTGCTCGCGGTTGTAGGTGGTGATGTCGGCGGCGGCGTTGAGCCCGTCGTGGTCGTCCCCGATCCACGTCGCCCAGGCTTCGTCCCAGGCTGGCTGGACAGTTTTGACGTAGGCGTCGACCTTCTCCGCGCCGAGCAGTGGGTAGAGCGCCTCCGCCAGCCGCGCCATGTTCCAGGCGATGATGTTGGGCTGGTTGCCAAATGCGTAGCGGCCCTGGCGGTCGATGGAGGAGAAACTCGCGGTGCCGTCGAAGCGCTCGGTGAACGCGCACGGGCCGTAGTCGATGGTCTCTCCGGACAGTGCCACGTTGTCGGTGTTCATCACCCCGTGGACGAAACCCAGGCGCATCCAGTGCGCCACCAGGTCGAACTGGCGGCGGGTGACGGTGCGCAGCATCTCCTCGGCATCGGCGAAGCCCGCGGCGGCGACGACCTTCTGCGTCAGCTCCTCCGACTGCGTCGCCGCGTACTGCACCGTGCCCACGCGCAGGTGGCTCTTGGCCACGCGCGCCACAATGCCGCCGGGGACCGCGCCGTTTTGACGGATCACGGTGCCGCCGGTGGACAGCACCGCAAGCGACCGGGTGGTGGGCACGCCGACCGCGTGCATGAACGTGGAAATGAGGTGCTCGCGCAGCATCGGCCCGATCGCGCCCACCCCGTCCGTGCCCGGGCGCGAAAACGCGGTCAAGCCGGAGCCCTTGAGCTGGATCTCATGTCCGGCGGTGTCGCCGAGCAGCAGGGTGCGGCCGTCGCCAAGCAATGGCACGAACTGGCCGAACTGGTGCGCCGCGTACGCCATGGCGTGGCCGCCGGATCCGCCGGAGAGGAACTTGAGGCCGTCGGCAGATTTGAGCCACGCGACATCGAGCCCGAGCTCCTTCGCAAGCGGCTCGTTGATCGCGACAAGCTGCGGGTTCTCAAATTCCGTGCCGGGCTCTGCGTGCGCGAGCTCCGGCAGGGTGTCTGCGAGCGTGTGGGCGAGCTGGGGTTGATTCATGGCTCCACCTTAAACTGATTGGCTATGACTACCGGCCACATCACACTCGTAGGCGGCGGCCCAGGCGCGTGGGACCTGCTGACCATCCGCGGACTGCGCGCACTCGAGGCTGCCGACGTCATCCTCGCCGACCACCTCGGCCCCGCCGCTGAGCTGGAGAGCTTTTTGGACCTGACCGGCAAAGAGGTCGTGGACGTGGCGAAGCTGCCATACGCGAGGCAGGTGGCGCAGGAACGGATCAACGAGATGCTCGTGGAGTTCGGGCGCGCCGGCAAGCACGTGGTGCGGCTCAAAGGCGGCGACCCGTACGTGTTCGGGCGCGGCTTCGAGGAGCTGCAGGCGTGCGCCGCCGCCGGGCTGGAGTGCTCGGTGGTGCCAGGCGTGACCTCGGCGGTGTCCGTGCCGGCCGCCGCTTCGGTGCCGGTGACCCAGCGCGGGGTCACGCACGCGTTCACAGTGGTCTCCGGGCACCTGCCGCCCGGGCACGAGAAGTCGCTGGTGGACTGGGGTGCGCTGGCCCGCGTCGGCGGGACGGTCGTGGTGGTGATGGGCGTGCGCAACGTGCGCGCAATCACGACGGCGCTGGTGGAGGCCGGGTTGTCCGGGGAGACGCCCGCCGCCGTGATCCAGGAGGGCGAGACGGACGCGCAGCGCGTGTACTTCGCCACCGCGGCGAGCTTGGCCGACGTGATGGAGGCCGAAGGCGTCGCCGCACCGGCCGTGTACGTGGTGGGGGAGGTCGCTGGCCTTGCGCACGCTGGATAGCTTGATCTGGGATGTCGCGTTCGGCGCGGCTGAGCGCGCAAACCCTGGGAGCCAAAGCCTGGGAACGGCCGAAAAAAGAGCGTTCCCAGGCTTAGGCTCCCAGGGTCTGTCGGACGGTGGTCAAAGGACAGTGCTCATCTGCCACGACCCGACCCTGGACCTCACGCGCGCGGCGGTCGCGACGGGCGCGCCCGTGGTGTTCTGCGACTCGGACTACACGCGCAGCCAGCAGGCCCGCTCGCTCGGGGCCGAGGTAGCCGGGGACGTGCGCCTGGACGAGTACCTCGCCGGCGCGTCCGGGTCTGCCGTTGCGGTCGGGGAGATGCCGAAGTCCCTGGCACGGCTGGACTACCTGGCGCGCTCTATCGCGGGCGCCGGCTACGACGACGTTCGCCTCGTGCTCGGTGCGAACAACAAGCACCTCGCACGCAGCATGAACGCTACTTTGGGGGAGTCGTTCGAGGACGTTGCTGCCTCGCTCGGGCGCGGCAAATTCCGCTGCCTGGTCGCCTCCGACCCCCGCGAGGTGTCGTATGAACCAAAGCTTAACGACGGCCTCGTCGCCGTCGGCGGCGTCTTCTCCGGCGCAAAGCCAGACCGCGGAGGCGAGCTGCTTCGCTCCTGTCTGCCCGCCGAGCCCGGCCGTCTGCTCGACCTGGGCTGCGGCAATGGCTCCGTCACCCGTGGCTTGGGCGGCGTGGCCACGGACGCGGATGCCGATGCGGTGCTGTCCGCCCGCGCCATCGGGCTGGAGGCGACGTGGGACGACGCCGGCTCCTGTTTGCCGGACGCGTCCTTCGACACAATCGCGCTGAACCCGCCGTTCCACGACGGCACCACCGTCGATGCGACGCTAGTGCAGCACCTCCTCGACGCCTCCGTGCGGCTGCTAGCCCCCGGCGGGGCGTTGTACCTGGTGCACAACTCGCACCTGCGCTACCGCGGCGAGGTGGAGCGCCGCTTCGCGTCCGTGGAGCAGGTCGCGCGTGATAGGACCTTTACGGTGCTCCGGGCCAGCCGCTAGGCTGAATTTCGCAAAGGAGGCAGGATGGCGCTGACAGTTGACACAGCACGCGAGAACTTCGACGAGCTGATGCGACAGGTAACCGTTGAGGGCGAACACATAAAGATCCAGTCACCCGTCGGTGATGCGGTGCTCATTTCTGCGGATGAATTTCGATCCTGGAAGGAAACCGCCCACATTCTCGGCACGCCCGCGAATGCGCGTAGGTTTTTCCGAGCCTACGATCAAGCGGTCTCCCGCTAGCGCAAAAGGGCGGGCAGCGCGTTGGCGGCGGTGTCCTCGATGACCACGTCGGCCAGGTGCGACAGGTCCGTGCGCATGGGGGTGACCTCGATGATGGGGATCTCGCGGGCGTGCGCCATCAGCGGCAGGCCGGCGGCGGGGTAGACCACGCCCGAGGTGCCCACGATCACCAGCGCGTCAGCGGTGCGCATGCGGCGCTCCGCTTCCTTCCACTCGGCTTCCGGCAGGGCCTCGCCGAACCAGACCACGCCGGGGCGCACTGGTCCTCCGCATTCGGGGCAGGACGGGGGAGTAATTGCTGCCACGGGTTCTTTGGGGAGGTCGATGGGCTGGGCGAAGTTTTCGTCGCAAAGCGAGCAGCGAAAGTCGAAAAGCGAACCGTGCAGGTGGACGACCTCCTTGCTGCCTGCGCGCTCGTGGAGATTGTCGATGTTTTGCGTGGTCACCGTGGTCTTCGGCGACTTAGCGACGGCGACGTGGCCCGCGTTCGGCTCCGCCTGCTGCGCGAGGTGGGCGCGCCAGAGGTACCAGGCGAACATGGTGTCCGGGTCGTCGTGCCACGCGTCGATGGACGCCATGTCCTGCGGGTCCACGTTCTCCCACAGGCCGGTCTGCGCGTCGCGATAGGTGGCGATGCCGCTGTCGGCGCTCATGCCAGCGCCGGTGAAGACCTCGATGTGCGAGGCGTCGGCGATAAGGGCGCGGGCGGTATCGATGGTGGAGGAGGCGGTCATAGGTGCGACGGTACCTGTGGGGCGGGGGCCAGGGGGCGGTGTTAACGACGATATCGGCATTTAGGGCTGACGCGGCGGTAAAAGCCCTGGTCGCGGTCGGGTCGGGACGGTAAATGCCGATATCGTCTTTTGTACAGAGAGGTTCCCAAGTACCTGAACTGTGGATAACGATGGCGGCGAGTTATCCACAGATGAGCAAGAGCCCTTCCATTTTGCGTGAACCTCTGTCAGTATCGCGGCATGGATCGGGGGAGACAAGCAGAGATTGTGCGCAAACTACGCCATCGGGATAACGTCAACGACAACGCAGGTGCAGTGATCCTGTCATCGAAGCACTGCATGTCGCGGGCCGACTTCTCGGGGCTCGCGTTCTATGAGAGGCGGTGGATCCAGGCCATCGCTGCGGGGAAAGCCGCCAGGAAAGCAGCACTGGCCGGGCGATCAGCTGCAAGGGCGTTGGATATGTGGGTGGTGACGACCGAGGTCAACGAGCCAGTGGAGCTACTTCTGCCAAACGGCAAAGCGCCGCCGAAGAAGCAGCAGCCGGCGAACACGGTCTATCACCGGGCAAGGAAGCGGCCAGCGACAATCCGACGCTTCGACACACTGCGTGCCACGGATGAACTGACCACGGCGTTCGAAATCGCGCTGCGACATGGTTTCCGGGAGGGGCTCGTCGCCATGGACTGGATACTGAAGTTCTACGCGGACAGAGACACGGTCGAGGCCGAGATGGAGAAGCTGGGCAGGGTGCGAGGCATTGACACGCTGCGGAAAGTAGTGAGGTTCGCGGTGGACAACTCGCGCTCGCCGTTCGAGTCGTACGGAAGAGCGATTCTGATTGAGCGGGTGGCGGAGCACTGGATCGTCAACGGCATGTTTGCCGGCTATGAGGTGGATCTTCGCCGCGGGATGTTCGTGACGGAGATAGACGGCGACTACAAATACGACGGAGTGACGTTCAAACCCACCGACGAGACGCTGCGGAAAGAACGCCGCCGCGAAAAGAACCTGCTGAAGGCCGACGTCAAGCTACTGCGCCCATCGCCGGTCGATTTGTTGTTCAGAGAAGATGAGTTTGTGGCTGATGTGCGCCGGCTTCTCGCGTTAGCGGAGATGGTTGAGAAGGCGGCGAGTTAGCGCAGGTAGAAGGGGTGCAACCGATAAACCGATAAATTCCACTCGGCCGATAAACCGATAAACCGATAAATTGCTAAACCGCAAAAGACAGCGCCACGCACACTATGGGGATCAAAGCTATGCCGACCACCACCCGCCGCACGTAGCGCTTGCCGGGCGCGTGCGCTGTGTTTACCGCGATCTTGCCCGGATTCGACGGCAGCACCGCGGCGACCATTGGGTCGTTCGGCGCAGAGTAGGTGCCCATGCCGCCCTGGTAGCGCAGGTTCTCGTTGCGCACCTGCTCCTCCGCGTCCGGTTCGATGCCGTCCTTCGCGGAGGTCATCCGCACCGCGATCACCACTACGTAGACGGTGAAGCCGATCCAGAGCACAATCTCCAGCCAAAACGGCAGCTTCACGTCCGGCACCACCATGGAGATGTTCATCACCGCGAACAGTGCAGCCATCGCGAGGATCATTTTGGAGATGACGTCGGCGGAGACGTCGCAAAGCTTCTCGACGCGCCGAGCCGCCGTCTCCGAAACCGGCAACGCGCCCTCGGCCGGAACCTCGACGGTGTGCCGGGCAAGCGATCTCGGCGGCAGGAACAGCGGCATCACCACAGAGACGACGATGCCGATGATCATCGCCGCAGTCGTGCTGAGCAGCGTTTTTGGCGCGAAGCCGTCCGCCTCGCCGGTGGGGCCGATGTGCACCGTCACCGGGTCGGGGATCGTTTCCCAGCGCAGCAGGATGTACGCGAACCCGGCGGCGTAGATCAGCGCGGCAAAGACGTAGCGACGGTAGTGGGCAGGCATAAAACTCAAGCTACACCCGCATGGTGAGTAGCGTGCCGTCGACCGCAACGTCGAACCCGGCGGCGGAAGCGATGTCGGCGACGTCTTCGGTGGACGCGGCGTCGTGCGGCGCCAGCGTGCGGGCCAGCTCGCCCTTGTACTGCTTGTTGAAGTGGCTGACAACCTTGCCGGTGTCTGCCTGCTCCACACGCACCGTCAGCGCCCCCGCCACCGGCCCGAGCTGCTGGTAGGCGCCGGAGCGCATGTCCACCACGAACCCCTGCTCACCGAGCACGTCCGTGACCGACGTGCCCCACCACGCCTTCATCGTCTTCTCGCCCACCTTGGAGCCGCCGGAAACGCGGTAGCGGGGGATCAGATCGCCTGCGCGCACCACCCCGAACAGCGCGGAGCCCACGGCCAGGCGGGACAGAGCCTCATCGGGCAGGGACAGAGCGTCGAGGGCGTCGTAAAGCACGCCCGTGTAGCGCTCGATCGCCGGCATCACCGGCGCCGTGCGCAACGCTAGATTCTCCTCGGCCTCCAAGCGCTTTCCGGCAGGGATTTTCAACTCGCGCATTTGGGTGTCCACGTCGGTGGCCGTGAGGACGTCAATAAGCGATGTGCGTACGGCGTCGAGGGAAGGAAACGACAGCGACATGGCAGCGTCGGTGCCGCCGGGGGCTTTGGTCTCAGAAGGCGGGAGCACGATCAGCATGCGCAAAACCCTAGCGGTAAACTGCCAAACCATGATTACACGCCTGTCCACGCTGTTCCTGCGCACACTGCGCGAAGATCCCGCCGACGCCGAGGTGCCCAGCCACAAGCTGCTGGTGCGCGCAGGCTATGTGCGCCGCGCCGCGCCGGGTGTGTACTCCTGGCTGCCGCTGGGCCTGCGTGCGCTGCGCAAGATCGAGGGCGTCGTGCGCGATGAGATGGACGCCATGGGCGGCCAGGAACTGCTCTTCCCGGCGCTGCTGCCGCGCGAGCCGTACGAGGCCACCAACCGCTGGACCGAGTACGGCGACGACCTGTTCCGCCTGAAGGACCGCAAGGGCGCGGACATGCTGCTGGGCCCCACGCACGAGGAGATGTTCACCACCGCGGTGAAGGACCTGTACTCCTCCTACAAGGACTTCCCGGTCACGCTGTACCAGATCCAGACGAAGTACCGCGACGAGGCGCGTCCGCGCGCCGGCATCCTGCGCGGGCGTGAGTTTGTGATGAAGGACAGCTACTCCTTCGACATGTCCGATGAGGGGCTGGACCAGTCCTACGCCAACCACCGCGCGGCCTACCAGCGCATCTTCGACCGCGTTGGGCTGCGCTACGAGATCTGCAAGGCAACCTCCGGTGCGATGGGCGGTTCCGCGTCCGAGGAGTTTTTGGCGTACTCGGACAACGGCGAGGACACCTTCGTCGTCTCCACCGCGGGCGATTACGCGGCGAACGTCGAGGCCGTGACCACGGTCGCGCCCGAGCCGCGCTCGATTGAGGGGCTGCCGGAGGCGGTCGAGCACGACACCCCTGCGTCCGAGACCATCGCGGCGCTCGTGGAGTGGGCGCAGGGGGCTGGCGTGCTTATCGACGGCCGCTCCGCCGAAGCCGCCGACACCCTCAAATGCATGATGGTGAAGGTCAACGACCCGCGTCAGATGGATGAGGACGGCGAGCCGGTCGGCCCGCAGCTGGTCGGCGTGCTCATTCCGGGCGACCGCGAGCTGGACGAGAAACGCCTCGAGGCGTCGCTTGAGCCCGCCACGTTCGAGCTGGCCAGCGACGAGGACTTTGCCAAGAACGACTTTTTGGTCAAGGGCTACGTCGGCCCCCGCGCGCTCGCGGCCAACGGCGTGCGCGTGCTGGCGGACCCCCGCGTGGTGGACGGCACCGCCTGGATCACCGGCGCGGACGCCCCGCAGAAGCACGTGGTGGGCCTGGTCGCCGGCCGCGACTTCACCGTCGACGGCTTCATCGAGGCCGCCGAGATTAAGGCCGGCGACCCGTCGCCGTCCGGCAACGGCACCGTCGAACTCGCTCGCGGCATCGAGCTGGGCCACATCTTCCAGCTCGGCCGCAAGTACACCGAGGCTATGGACGTGCAGATCCTGGACGAAAACGGCAAGCGCGCCGTGCCCACCATGGGCTCCTACGGCATCGGCATCTCCCGCATGCTCGCGGTGATCGCTGAGCAGCGCCACGACGACAAGGGCCTGGTCTGGCCGGTGGAGATCGCCCCGTTCCAGGTGCACGTCGCGGTGGCGAACAAGGACGCCGCCGCCCTCGAGGCGGGCGACCGCATCGCGGCCGAGCTGTCCGACGCCGGGCTCGAAGTGCTTTTCGACGACCGACCAAAGGTCTCCCCGGGCGTGAAGTTCAAGGACGCCGAGCTTTTGGGCATGCCGTTCATCGTCATTCTCGGCCGCGCGTTCGCCGACGGCGTGGTGGAGCTGCGGATCCGCGGCGGCGAGACACTGGAGGTCCCGGCCGACGAGATCGTGGCAAAGGTGCAGGAGCTCGTCGCCGAGCGCCTCGGCTAGACCCGCTGGGCGTGGGCGGCCAGCCTGATGGCGTCTTCGCGCCAGGTCGCCGATTCCGCGTGCGCGGCGGCGTAGCGCCACTGCGCGACTAGGTCGCTCTGCATGGTTTTGACCAGCTGGGCGGCCTCTTCTGTGTTTGCGGGCTCGCTGTAGCCCTCGGCGAACTCGTAGCCGGCGGCGGGGACCAGAGACTCGCCGTCGGCGATATCCAGCACGCGAGTCAGTGCCGCGGTGCGCTCGTGGGATGCCTCGCGCAGCTCGCCGACGCGTTCGCGCAGGTCGGCATCGGCGTAGGCGAGCGCGAGGCCAAGCCCGTAGTAGACGGCGTTTTCCCGCGCGAGCAGGTCGCGTGCCGCTTCAGTGTCTGCGGCGTCCGACACTGTCTCGGTGACGGGCTCGAGGTTGACGGGGGAGAGCGTGAGTGCGTCGATAGCCTGGGCGACGATGAGGTCCACGGACTCTTCCGGCACCTTGTCGGCGGCGGCGACGGTGTGCTCGAGCACCGCAGACGCATTACCTTCGGCGGGCAGGTCGGTGTCGCCGTAGCTGACGTCGCACGAGGCGGGCGTTTGCCCTTGCGCGTCCAGGCCGCACAAACGAAGCGCTTCCTCTTTCAGCTCCTCGCTCTGCTTCTGGCGCATCTCGCGCCACTGTTCCCGCGCGGGGTCCCCGAAAACCCAGTCGGCGGAGGCCTGCTTGGCCAGCGCCATGATCTCGCCGTTCGCGCGTGGACCCACGACGTCCATCACGGTGCAGCTGGTGAGCAAAAGCGCGGCGGCGGGCAGCAGGAGGAGTTTCTTCACGCGCTGCACGTTACACGCTAGGTTGGTCGGCATGGCTTTTCCCACGAACGAGGTAATCGAGCGCATGGTTGAACCGGTTGCGCGCACCTACGGCATGGACATTGAGAAGATCCGCACGGTCAAGGCGGGCAAGAAGTCGCAGGTGGTCATCGCTCTGGATTCGGACGAGCATCCGACACTCGATGACCTCGAGGAGGTGTCCAAGGAGCTCTCGACGCTTTTCGACGACGCCGAGGAACGTGGTGAGGTCAGCTTCGGCGCGGGCTACACCCTGGAGCTGACCACTCCGGGCGTGGACCTGCCGTTGACCGAGGCGCGGCACTTCCGCCGCAACCGCGGACGCAAGGTCAAGGTGGGCGGGGAGCAGTGGCGCGTAGGCCCGCTCGACGCGGAGGAGACTCAGGTGGCGCTGGTGCGTGCGACGAAAAAGGGGGAGGAGGTTCGCGTTTCGCCAGTTTCTGAATTGTCGGGCGCAGTGGTAGAAATTGAATTCAATGCCCCGCCGGCAGCCGAAACGGAGCTGGCGGATCGGGCGTTTGAAGAGCTTGAGGCCGCTGCGGCGGAAGGAAAGGAACACAAGTGAATATCGACTTGAACGCGCTGAAGGCGATCGAGGAACAGCAGGGGATCGCCATGGAGGATTTGCTGGCGACCATCGCGAATGCACTGCTGTTTTCCTACCGCGAGTTCAAGGAGGGGGATGCCGGGGCGAAGGGGGATGACAAGTCCAAGGCGCGCGTCGACATCGACACTGAAACCGGCGACGTCGCCGTCATCGTCAGCGAGCTGGACGCCGAAGGGGAGGTCGTCTCCGAGTACGACGACACTCCGGTGAACTTTTCCCGCATCGGCTCCGTCGCTGTGCGCGACGCCATCAAGGGCCGCCTGCGCCAGGCGGAAGCCGGCCGTGTCTACGACGAGTACTCCGGTTTCGAGGGCCAGGTGGTCTCCGGCATCGTGCAGCGTGACGCGCAGGCGGAGGCCCGCGGTCTGAACATCGTCCAGCTGGGCACCGAGGCAGACCCGCAGGACGGCATCCTGCTGCCGGCGGAGAAGATCCCGGGCGAAAAGCTCAAGCACGGCGACCGCATCAAGGCTTACGTCGTGGGCGTGAACAAGGGCGATAAGCGTGTGCAGGTGAACCTGTCGCGCACGCACCCGGAGCTGGTGCGCGGCCTGTTCGCGCTTGAGGTGCCGGAGGTCGCGGACGGCTCTGTGGAGATCGTCGGCATCGCGCGAGAGGCGGGCCACCGCTCCAAGGTGGCGGTGCGCGCCACCGTCAAGGGCGTCAACGCCAAGGGTGCCTGCATCGGCCCGCGCGGAGCGCGCGTCACCAACATCATGTCCGAGCTCGGCGGCGAGAAGATCGACATCATCGACTGGGACGAGGATCCTGCGAAGTACGTGGGCAACTCCCTCGCCCCGTCGAAGGTGGTTTCCGTCGAGGTGCTGGACCTTGAGGCGCAGGCGGCCCGCGTGACTGTGCCGGATTACCAGCTGTCGCTGGCCATCGGCAAGGAAGGCCAGAATGCCCGGCTCGCGGCTCGTCTGACGGGCTGGAAGATCGACATCCGCTCCGACGCTGACGCGGCCGAGTAAATAACACCGCTGTAACCAGGAAACCCGCTGGAAATATAGATCCAGCGGGTTTTGGCGTACAGTGTTATACGGCTTTTGTGTCCGCACGTTCAGGTGCGGCGACGATAAACGCGAGAAAGGACGGGACGCGGATGGGTGTTGCCCGCAAGCAGCCGATCCGCACCCGAACCTGCATCGCCACCCGCACCGCGCAGCCCGATACCCAGCTGCTGCGGGTCGTCGCCGATCCGGACGTGCCAGGGCGGGTGCTCGCAGACCCGGGCAGGAAACTTCCTGGCCGGGGAGCGTGGATCACGCCCTCGTTGGACGCGGTCGAGCTGGCGGAACAACGCCGTGCCTTCGGGCGGGCGCTCCGTCTGTCCACTGCGGTGGACCTAGGTCATGTACGTACGTACCTTGCGTCGTCGCAAAGCAACTGCGACGAAGTAAAAGACCCAGACGAAAAAGGAAAGACTGAACACTGATGAGTACGCAACCATGAAGCAGCATCAGCGATGAATGTCACTGACCACGTCTAGGGGCAAGTAGCCGGAAGGGCACTGCTCCTAGCAACAACGAAGAGGAGATACGTGTCCGGAAAGCTACGCGTTCACGAGTTGGCCAAACAGCTCGGCGTAACAAGTAAGGAACTGCTCGCCACGCTCAAGGAGCAGGGTGAGTTTGTGAAGACGGCGTCGTCGACAATCGAGCCGCCCGTCGTGAAGAAGATGAAGGCGCACTACGCCAAGCAGGCCGGCGGCGATGATGCTGCCGACACGAAGAAGGCTGAGTCTGCGCCGAAGAAGCCGCCGCTGAAGAAGCCGGGCCAGAACCGCGCGAAGGCTGCGGCGCCGAAGCCTGCCTCCCCGAAGCCGGCGGGCGAGAAGCCAGCCAAGCCGGCGGAGAGCAAGCCGGCTGCGGCGAAGCCGGTTCCGGGCGCCCCGAAGCCGGGCGCAGCGAAGCCAGCGGGCGGCGAGCCGGCACCGAAGCCGGGCGCAGCAAAGCCCGGTGCGCCGAAGCCGGGTGCCGCGAAGCCCGGTGCGCCGAAGCCGGGTGCCGCGAAGCCTGGTGCGCCGAAGCCGGGTGCAGCAAAGCCCGGTGCCGCGAAGCCCGGTGCCGCGAAGCCTGGCGCGCCGAAGCCGGCCGCGAAGGGCGGCGCTCCGACGCCGGGCGCGATGCCGCGTCCGGTGCCGAAGCCGGGCCGTCCGCGTGTGGCAAACAACCCGTTCTCTTCCAACACCGGCGGTGGCCAGCGTCCGCCGCGTCCGGGTGGCGGGCGTTCGGGTGGCGGCCGTCCCGGCCAGGGTGGTCCGCGTCCCGGCGGCGCTCGTCAGGGTGGCGGCTCTCGTCCGTCCCCGGCTGATATGCCGGCAGGTCCGTCCCCGACACAGATGCCGTCCAAGGCGGCCGCTCCAGGCGGTCGCGGCCGTGGTGGCGGCGGTGGCCGTGGCCGTGGTGGCGGACCGGGCGGTCCCCGCTTCGGCGGACCGGGCGGCGGCGGTTTCCGCGGTCGCGGCGGACGCCGCGGCGGCACCGCTGGTGCATTTGGCCGTCCCGGTGGTGCACCGGGCAAGCGCCGCAAGTCCAAGGGCCAGAAGAGGGCCGAGTACGAGGAGATGCACAAGCCGAACGTCATCGGTGGCGTTCGTCTGCCTGACGGCGGCGGCAAGACCGTCCGCCTGCGTCAGGGTGCGACCCTGTCTGACTTGGCGGAGAAGATCAACACCGATGCGTCTTCGCTCGTGCAGGCGCTGTTTAACCTCGGCGAGATGGTGACGGCGACGCAGTCCGTGTCCGAGGACACGCTGCAGCTGCTCGGCGCCGAGATCAACTACGAGGTGCAGATCGTCTCGCCTGAGGACGAGGACCGCGAGCTGCTCGAGTCCTTCGACCTGCAGTTCGGCGAGGACGAAGGCGGCGAAGAGGCGCTGGAGCAGCGCCCGCCAGTGGTCTCCGTCATGGGCCACGTCGACCACGGTAAGACCCGTCTTTTGGACTCGATCCGCAACGCCAATGTGGGCCGCGGCGAGGCCGGCGGTATTACCCAGGGCATCGGCGCGTACCAGACCGAGGTCACCCTCGAGGACCAGCCGCGCAAGATTACGTTCCTGGACACCCCGGGCCACGAGGCGTTCACCGCCATGCGTGCCCGCGGTGCGAAGTCCACCGACCTGGCCATTTTGGTCGTGGCGGCGGATGACGGCGTGATGCCGCAGACCGTCGAGGCGATCAACCACGCCAAGGCGGCCGAGCTGCCGATCGTGGTCGCCGTGAACAAGGTGGATAAGCCGGAGGCGCAGCCGGACAAGATCCGTGGCCAGCTCACCGAGTACGGCCTCGTGCCGGAGGAGTACGGCGGCGACACCATGTTCATCGACATCTCCGCGAAGCAGGGCACCGGCATCGACGACCTGCTGGAGGCCGTCCTGCTCACCGCCGACGCGGCGCTCGAGCTGACGGCGAACCCGGACATGGACGCCCAGGGTGTGGCCATCGAGTCCCACCTGGACCGCGGCCGCGGCCCGGTGTCCACCGTCATCGTGCAGCGCGGCACGCTGCGCGTCGGCGACTCCATCGTCGTCGGCGGCAACTTCGGCCGCGTGCGCCGCATGGTCGACGAGTGGGGCAACGACGTCGAAGAGGCGGGCCCGTCCCGCCCGGTGCAGGTCCAGGGCCTCAACGGTGTCCCGGGCCCGGGCGACAACTTGCTCGTGGTGGACGACGACCGCGTGGCGCGCCAGATTGCGGCGCAGCGCGACGCCCGCCACCGTGCGGCGATCCAGGCGCGCAGCAAGAAGCGCGTCTCCCTGGAGAACCTGGATCAGGCGCTCAAGGAGACGAGCCAGCTCAACCTCATCCTCAAGGGCGACAACGCCGGTTCGGTGGAGGCCCTGGAAGAGGCGCTGCTCAAGATCGAGATCGACGACGAGGTCGAGGTCAACATCATCGACCGCGGCGTCGGCGCCGTGACCCAGACCAACGTCTCCCTCGCGGCGGCGTCGGACGCTGTCATCATCGGCTTCAACGTCCGCGCCGACGGCAAGGCCACCGAGGAGGCCAACGCCGAGGGCGTGGAGATTCGCTACTACTCGGTGATCTACCAGGCCATCGAGGACGTGGAGAACGCGCTCAAGGGCATGCTCAAGCCCATCTACGAGGAGCGCGATCTGGGCGAGGCGGAGATCCGCCAGATCTTCAAGGCCTCCTCTGTCGGCCTCATCGCCGGCTGCATGGTTACCGAGGGCAAGGTCAAGCGCGGCGCGAAGCTGCGCCTGGTCCGCGACGGCAACGTCATCACCCCGGACGCGACCATCGAGTCGCTGCGCCGCGAGAAGGACGACGCCAACGAGGTGGCGAAGGGCTACGAGTGCGGCATGGTGCTGTCCTACCCGGACATCCAGGTGGGCGACATCATCCAGACCTACGAGATGGTCGAGGTGCCGCGCGACTAGCACTGCCGCGTGACAACCGTCGCAAAGCAATTGCTTTACGACGCCAACCCCCGCTCCGCGCGAACCCGCGCAGGGCGGGGGTTACACTATTGAAAGTTTCGGACAAAGGAGTTGAGCATGGCTGACAACCCACGCGCGCAGCGCCTGGCAAAGCAGATTCAGACGATCGTCGCTTCCGCCATCGAGCGAGAGGTGAAAGATCCCCGCTTGGAGCTGGTCACCGTCACCGACACCCGCGTCACCGGCGACCTGCATGATGCAACCGTGTACTACACCGTGCGCGGACGCGACATCAACGACGAGCCCGACTACGACCAGGCGGCAGAGGCGCTGCACCGCGCCCGCGGGCAGATCCGCAAGATCGTGGGCGACCAGCTCAGCGTGCGCTTCACCCCGACGATCGCCTTTGAGCGCGACACTGTGCCTGAGTCGTCCGCCCACATGGAGGAGCTGCTGAACCGCGCCCGCGCCCGCGACGAGGAGCTGGCGAAGCTGCGAGCGAACGCGAAGCCGGCGGGTGAGAGCGACCCCTACAAGCGCACAGGTGACGATGTCTAAGCAGGCACCGGTATACATTCCGGAGGCGGCGGCGCAGTTTGAGGCCGCCGCCTCCCGTGTGCGCGCAGCCGAGAAGATCTCGGTGGTCGCGCATATCAAGCCGGACGCGGACGCGATCGGCTCCGCGTGCGCGCTGGCGTTCGGGCTGGAGAAGCTGGGCAAGGACGTGCAGGTCTACATCGGCCAGCCTCTGCCGCACTCGGCGAACATGCGCACCATCCCGGGCGTGGACCGCATCCACTATGCGGCACCGCTGCCTGACGACGGGCTCGTGGTCACCGTGGACTGCGCCTCCGCCGACCGCACCGGCTCACTCATGCCGGCGATTTTGGAGGACCCCTCGCGGGTCATCGTGATCGACCACCACAACACCAACCCCGGCTTCGGCGGGATGAACCTGATTGTGGAGAGCGAATCCACCACTGTGATGGTCCGCGAGCTGCTGGGCTGCCTCGGCGTGGACTTGGACCCGGACATCGCCTACTGCCTGTACGCCGGCCTAGTCACGGACACGGGCAGCTTCCGCTGGGGCACACCGCGCATGCACGTCTTCGCCGCCGAGCTGATGGAGTACGGGCTGAACACCCGCCAGATTGCCCTCGACCTGATGGACACGATGGGCCCTGTGGACTTGCAGCTGATGGGCGAGGTGCTGGCCAAGACCCAGATCGTGCCCACGAAGGGTCTGTCGGTGGCGGTGCTGACGATTCCCGTCGGCATCCACTCGCGCATGAGCCAGACGGCGGTGGAGTCGATCATCGACTACTCCCGCTCGCTGGAAGGCACCGATGTCGGCGTTGTGCTCAAGGAGCAGGCGCCGAAATACTGGGCGATGTCGCTGCGCTCGGTGGTGGTGGATGTCTCCGCCGTCGCGCAACAGCTGGGCGGCGGCGGCCACTGGGCTGCCGCCGGCTACTCCGCCACCGGTACCCGCAAAGAGGTCATTCGCCAGCTTCTCGACGCGTTCCCGGAGCCCGATGACTAACTCGCAACCAGCAACACAACGTTCAATGGGCCGCGAGATCCTCATGCTCGCCCTGCCCGCGCTCGGTGTCCTGGCCGCCAATCCGCTGTACCTGCTGTTGGATACCGCGGTGGTGGGCCGGCTGGGCACCGCCGAGCTCGCGGCACTTGCGGCGGGTGCGGCGATTCAGTCCACGGTGACCACCCAGCTGACGTTTTTGTCCTACGGCACCACTGCGCGCAGCTCGCGCTTCTTCGGCGCCGGCCAGCGAGACAAGGCTGTGGCGGAGGGGGTGCAGGCCACGTGGGTTGCTTTAGGCGTCGGCACGCTGCTGGCGCTCATTGTGGGGCTGTTCGCGCAGCCTCTCGCCCAAGCGCTCGCCAGCGACTACGACACGAGTGTGCGGGCGGCCCAGTGGATGCGCGTGGCCGTTTTTGCGGTGCCGATGACACTGATGATCATGGCCGGAAACGGCTGGATGCGCGGCGTGCAAAACACGAAACTGCCGTTTTATCTGACGCTGTGCGGGCTGATCCCCGGCGCGATTTTGCTGCCGATCCTGGTGGGGCGCTACGGGCTTATCGGCTCGGCGGTCTCCAACGTGATCGGCATGGGGATCACCGCAACGCTGTTCGTGGCCGTGCTGGTGCGCGAGAACGGCAGGTACGGCGGTAGCTGGGCGCCGCGTTGGGGCGTGATCAAACGCCAGCTCGTGCTGGGCCGCGACCTGATTTTGCGCTCGCTGTCGTTCCAGGTCTCGCTCCTCGCGGCCGCGTCGGTGGCCGGCCGGATCGGGGTGGTGGCGCTGGCGGCGCACCAGCTCATGCTGCAGCTGTGGAACTTCCTCACGCTCGTGCTGGACTCGCTGGCGATTGCGGCGCAGACACTGACCGGTTCCGCGCTGGGCCGCGGGGGAGCGAAAGAGGCCCGCGCCGTGGGGGTGCAGGCGCTGAAGTACTCCATGATCTTCGCGGTGGCGCTGTCCGCCGTGTTCGCGGTGTTCGCTGTGCCGATCCAGAGCATCTTCACGTCGGACCCGGATGTCGTCGACACGCTGCGGGTTCCCTGGTTCCTGCTCATCGGGATGATCCTGGTCGGCGGGGCGGTCTTCGCCCTCGACGGCGTGCTGCTCGGCGCCGCCGACGCAGCGTTTCTGCGCAACCTCACACTGTTCTCGCTATTGGGGGTGGCGCTGCCGATCATCCTGGCCTCCGGGGCGTTCGGCTGGGGGCTTACCGGCATCTGGGTCGGGCAGCTGGGCCAGGTAGTGGCGCGGTTGATTGGCGTGGCGTGGAGATTCCGCTCAATGCGATGGGCCGTGTCTGGCGTGGATGGTAAGAATGAGGAATGACCACCACGCTCTGGGCCGTAAGCGACCTGCACGCGGCGGTGAAGCGCAACGGCCCGAAAATCGATGCCATCCAGCCGGCCGACCCGTCGGACTGGCTCATTGTCGCGGGTGACGTAGCCGAGCGCCCGGAGCTGATCGTCCAGGTGATGGAAGATCTTGCCAACCGCTTCGACACGGTGGTGTGGGTGCCCGGCAACCACGAGCTGTTCTGCCGCTCCGCGGACAGGCACCGCGGGCGCGAGAAGTACACGATGCTGGTGCAGGCCATGCGCTCGATCGGCGTGATCACCCCGGAGGACCGCTACCCAGTCTTCGGCGGAGTGACCGTCTGCCCGCTGTTCACCCTCTACGACTACTCGTTCCGCGCCCGCAACCTCACCGTCGAGGAGGCGCTCGCCGCGGCCCACGAAAACAACGTGGTGATGACCGACGAGGTCGCCATCGCCCCCTTCGTGGACATCCGCGCCTGGTGCTGGGACCGCCTGGCCTACACCACCAAACGGCTGTCCCGCATCAACGGCCCGACGATCCTGATCAACCACTGGCCCCTGGTACAGGAACCGGTGCAGCGCATGCAGTGGTCCGACATCGCCCTGTGGTGCGGCACCCGGCACACGCGAACCTGGGCCCAGCGCTACAACGCGCAAGCCGTCGTGTACGGTCACCTGCACATGCCGGGGGTGACAACTGTCGACGGAATCGAGCACATCGAAGCGTCTCTCGGCTATCCGCGCGAATGGGAGCGTCACCCGTCCGCGCAGCCGTTCCCGTACCCGGTCATGGAGGTTGAGCAGTGATGCAAGACGTTGCGCTGTTCCCCGCCGAGGCACGCTGCGTGTTCTACCTGACCGACGACTCATCCGACGCCGTGGACCTGACCCGCTACGAGCACCTGCACCCCGACGAGCGCAACGAGGTCAGCGCCGCCGTGGACCTGCGCAAGGGCGAGTTCGGCGACGCCCGCTGGTGCGCCCACCAGGCGCTGCGCGAACTCGGCGTGGAATCGGCCGGCGCCATCCTGCGGGGGGAGCGGGGCATGCCGCTGTGGCCGGAGGGTTTCACCGGCTCGCTCACGCACACCGACGGGCTGCGCGCCGCCGTGGCTGCTTCCACCCGGCACGTGCACTCCATGGGCCTGGACGCGGAACCGGCCGAGCCTCTCCCAGACGGTGTGCTGCGCTCCATCGCCAGCGAAACCGAAATAGCGATGGTGCAGCGGCTGCAGGCTGACGGCTACACGTGGGCCGACCGCCTACTGTTCTGCGCGAAGGAAGCCACCTACAAGTGCTGGTACCCGATGACCCGGCGCTGGCTGGACTTCGACGAAGCCGAAATCGAGCTGCGCACCGACGGGTCCTTCACCTCCCAGCTGCTGGCCCGCCCCGCCCCGGTGCCGCTGTTCGAGGGCCGCTGGGTCGAGCGCTGCGGCTACGTGGTCACGGCCACCTACGTGCGGTAGCGCGGGCGCGGCGACGGCGACCGCAGCCCAACCAACACCGTCTACAACGTCGACGGGCGCGCCACGAACACCGTGGCCAGGCGCTTGCCCTTCTCCTTCACCAGCGCCACCGCGCGCCCGTCCGGGCCCACCGCCGCGTGGACGCCTTTGAGTCCGCGCGGCTCCAGCCACTTGCCCATGGCCAGGGCGTCGTATTCCTCGGCCGTCACGTCGAGGACCGGCCACGCGCGGACCAAAGCCTCGTCCAGGTTCAGGGACAGTTCGGCGGAGTCTTCGAGCTGCTCCAAGGTGCGTGCGTCGGTGAGGGAGAAGGAGCCGACACGTGAGCGTCGTAAGGCAATCAAATGCCCCCCGACCCCGAGGGCGGCACCCAGGTCGCGCCCGAGCGAGCGGATGTAGGTGCCGGAGGAGCAGTGCACGCGCGCGTCGACGTCCACGTAATCGCCGCCGCGTCGGATCTCGCCCAACTCAAACGCGTGGATGGTCACCTCGCGGGCGGGGATGTCCACCTCCTCGCCGGCGCGGACCAGCTCGTGCGCGCGCCGCCCGCCGATCTTGATCGCGGACACCTTCGACGGCACCTGCATGATCGTGCCGGTCAGCTTCGCCACCTCGGCGCGGATCGCCTCATCGGTCACACCGGAGGCTTCATGCTTGTCGACGATCTCGCCCTCGGCATCATCCGTCGTCGTCGAGGCACCCAGGCGGATGGTGGTTTCGTACACCTTGTCCTCTGCCACCAGGTGGGCCAGAAGCTTCGTCCCGCGCTCGATGCCAGCGACGAGCACGCCGGTTGCCATGGGGTCGAGCGTGCCTGCGTGGCCGACTTTGCGGGTGCCGAATAAACGGCGCAGGCGGGCGACAACGTCGTGGCTGGTCATGCCAGCGGGCTTGTCCACGACGACGATTCCGGAGGTTGCGAGGGGATCGTTCATGCTTCCGAAGTATGCCGTACGCTAAGTCCCCGTGGATATTCTGCGCGGGCTTTCGAGCGTGCCGGATTCCTTCGCGGAAGCCGGCACGGTGGTCACTATCGGTGTGTTCGATGGGGTGCACCGCGGCCATCAGCTGCTCATTTCCAAAGCGGTGAGCACCGCTCGTGAGCTCGGCGTGCCGTGCGTGGTGATGACCTTCGACCCGCACCCCGTGACCATTTTCGCCCCGGAACGCGCGCCGCGGGCGCTGATGTCTCTCGACGAGCGCGCCCGCCACATCGCCGAACTCGGCGTGGACGCCCTGCTGGTCATCGACTTCCGCGATGAACTCGCCGGGCTGACGCCCGCGGAGTACATGGACGACGTGCTGGTTTCCACCCTGGGTGCGAAGCACGTGCTGGTGGGGGAGAACTTCACCTTCGGCCGCGACGCCGCCGGCACCGCAACCGACATGGCGCAGCTGGGGGAGCGCGCGGGCGTGGACGTGACCATCGTCAAGCTGCTGGGCGAGGGCGAGGTGCGGATTTGCTCCACCGCCATCCGCGACCACCTCTCCGGCGGCGACGTTGCTCTGGCCACCGACTTTATGGGCCGGCCCTTTTCCGTCATCGCGCCGATTGAGCGCGGCGCGGGCCGCGGCGGCAAGGAGCTGGGCTACCCGACGGCGAACCAGTACGCCTCCGACACCTCGGCGGTGCCCGCGGACGGCGTGTACGCGGGGTGGCTGACCATCATCGACGACGGCGAGATCGACGGCGACATGCAACCCGGCGTGCGCTACCCGGCGGCCATTTCCGTGGGCACCAACCCCACGTTCGGCGACGCGCGGCGCAGCGTGGAGTCTTTCGTGCTGGACCGCGACGCGGACCTGTACGGACGGATGGCGCGTGTGGAGTTCGTGGGCAAAGTGCGCGACATGGTGAAGTTCAACTCGGTGGACGAGTTGCTGGATAACATGGCCCGTGACGTGGAAACGACCCGCGAGATCTTAGGAGTGGCGTAAATGGCCCGAAAGCTCATTCTGGACGTGGACACCGGCATCGACGACGCGTTGGCTATCGCGTACGCGCTTGCCTCGCCGGAGTTGGACCTCATCGGGGTGACGTGCACGTACGGCAATGTCGAAGTTGATCAGGCGGTGCGAAACTCGCTGGCCATCCTGGAACTGTTCGGTAGGACGGACGTTCCGGTGTTCGCCGGGCCGCAGCGCGACGGCTTCGAGGTCATGGAGATTTCCCAGTTCATCCACGGAGTCAACGGCATTGGGGAGGCGAAGCTTTACGACGCCTCACGTGCCGCAGAGCAGCAATCCGCCGTCGATTTCATGGTGCAGTCTGTGCACCGGTACGGCGACGACCTGGTTATCGTCCCCGTCGGGCCGCTCACGACGGTGGCTGCCGCGGCTGAGGCCGACGAAACCTTCGCCTCGCGCGCGCACATTGTGTGCATGGGCGGCGCGCTGACAGTGCCGGGCAACGTCACCCCGTGCGCGGAGGCGAACATCAACCAGGACCCGGAGGCGGCCGACTTTGTGTTCCGCCAGGGCGAGGACATCACCATGATCGGCCTGGATGTCACCCTGCAAACGTTGCTGACCACGGTGGAGACCAAGCAGTGGGGAGATCTGGGCACTGCCGGGGGAGACTTCCTCGCCACGGCTACTAACTACTACATCAAGGCCTACGAGACCACGGCACCGCACCTCGGCGGATGCGGTCTCCACGACCCGCTGGCTGTCGCGGTGGCCGCGGATCCTTCCCTGGTGGACACGCTGGCGATCAATTTGAAGGTGGACACGGATGGCGAGACGCGCGGGCGCACCATCGGCGACGAGACGTGCCTGAACGACCCGGTGAAGTCTGCCCGCGTGGCCGTGGGGGTGGACGTGGATCGCTTCTTGGAGGAGTTCATGCGCAGGTTGACCGGTTTGGCCCGCGAGACCCCGGTCGTGTAACCTCTCCCAAGGTCTTGCGCCAATCGACTGTGGTTCGCGGCAGTTGCGGCGCAGTGAAGACTTTTTCCGTAGAACGCGAACTGAAACAACCAAGGAGTACCTCATGGCGCTGTCCACTGAGAAGAAGGCTGAGATCCTCAAGGCTTACGGCCTGCACGAGACCGACACCGGTTCCCCGGAGGCCCAGGTTGCGCTGCTGACCGAGCGCATCAACAACCTGACCGAGCACCTCAAGGACCACCAGCACGACCACCACTCCCGTCGTGGCCTGCTGCTGCTCGTCGGCCGTCGTCGCGGTCTGCTGAAGTACCTGCGCGAGAACAACGTCGAGCGCTACCGTGACCTGATTGGTCGTCTGGGTCTGCGCCGCTAAGCGTCGTTAAGCCGTCGCAAAGCTTCGGCTCAAAAAAGAACGCCTCACCAGCATGGTGGGGCGTTCTTTGTTATCATCATTGGCCGTTGCATGAGAAACACGACAAGGCGGCACCGATGATCGCCACAAACCTTCAAAGAGAGGGATCCTTTTGAGCAACTTCAAGCCAAAGAATGCTTTCGACGTCCACGTGGACGAGGAATTTGGCATCACCGAGGCAGTAGCGACCCTGGACAACGGCGACTTCGGCTCGCGCACCATCCGCTTTGAAACCGGCCAGCTGGCCCGCCAGGCGGACGGCTCCGTCACTACCTACCTCGACGAAGAGACGATGATGCTGGCCACCACGACCGCATCCAACCAGCCGCGCGAGGGCTTCGACTTCTTCCCGCTGACCGTGGACGTGGAAGAGCGCATGTATGCGGCCGGCAAGATCCCGGGCTCCTTTTTCCGCCGCGAGGGCCGCCCCTCCACGCAGGCGATCCTGGCGTGCCGCCTGATCGACCGCCCGCTGCGCCCGACCTTTGTCAAGGGCCTGCGCAACGAGGTGCAGGTGGTCATCACCGTGCTCTCGCAGCACCCGGAGGAGTACTACGACGTCGTGGCCATCAACGGCGCGTCCGCCGCGACTCAGCTGTCGGGCCTGCCGGTCTCCGGCCCGGTCGGCGGCGTGCGCATGGCGCTGCTGGCGGACGACAAGCACCCGGAGGGCCAGTGGGTGGCCTTCCCGAACCACGAGCAGCACGAGCGCTGCCTGTTCGAGATGGTTGTCGCCGGCCGCATGGTCGAGCGCAAGCGCGGCCGCAAGACCGAGGAAGACGTCGCCATCATGATGGTGGAGGCTGGCGCCGGCGTGAACATGGTTAAGCAGATCGAGGCCGGCTACCCGGCGCCTACCGAAGCCACCGTCGACGAGGGCATCGAGGCCGCCAAGCCATTCATTGAGACGCTGTGCCGCGCCCAGCGCGGCCTTGCCGACGAGATGGCCAAGGAGACCAAGGAGTTCCAGCTCTTCCCGGCGTACTCCGACAAGGTCTTCAACGCCGTGGAGAAGAAGGCGTCTAAGAAGCTGGCCAAGCTTTTGACCATCAAGGGCAAGGCCGAGCGCGACGAGGCCACCAACGAGTACATGGAAGACATCGAGGACAGCCTTCTCGATGACTTCGACATCGACGACGATGACCGCGAGGAGCACGCGGCGGCGTCCAAGGAAATCCGCGCAGCTTACAACGCGCTGATGAAGCAGATCGTGCGCGAGAAGATCCTCGCCGAGGGCTTCCGCATCGACGGCCGTGGCGTGACCGACATCCGCGACCTCGAGGTCGAGGTCCAGCTCATCCCGCGCGCCCACGGCTCCGCACTGTTCGAGCGCGGCGAGACCCAGATTCTCGGCGTGACCACCCTAGACATGCTGAAGATGGAGCAGCACCTGGATTCTTTGCACCCGGAGGATTCCAAGCGTTACATCCACCACTACAACTTCCCGCCGTACTCCACCGGCGAGACCGGCCGCGTCGGTTCCCCGAAGCGCCGCGAGATCGGCCACGGCGCCCTCGCCGAGCGTGCGCTTTTGCCGGTGATCCCGTCGCGCGAGGACTTCCCGTACACCATCCGCCAGGTTTCCGAGGCGCTGGGTTCCAACGGCTCCACCTCGATGGGTTCGGTGTGTGCCTCCACGCTGTCGCTGTACAACGCGGGCGTGCCGCTGGCCGCCCCGGTGGCCGGCATCGCCATGGGCCTGGTCTCTGGCGAGGTCAACGGCGAGACCGAGTACGTCACCCTGACCGACATTTTGGGCGCGGAGGATGCGTTCGGCGACATGGACTTCAAGGTTGCCGGCACCCGCGAGTTCATCACCGCGCTGCAGCTGGACACCAAGCTCGACGGCATCCCGTCGAAGGTGCTGGCTGACGCGCTGAACCAGGCGCACGACGCCCGCGACGCCATCCTGGACACCATGGCCGAGGTCATTGAGGGCCCGGACGAGATGAGCGGGCTCGCCCCGAAGATCACGACTGTCAAGGTTCCCGTGGCCAAGATCGGCGAGGTCATCGGCCCGAAGGGCAAGACCATCAACCAGATCACCGAGGACACCGGCGCGGAGATCTCCATCGAGGACGACGGCACCGTGTTCGTCTCCGCCGCTTCCGGCGAGGCCGCGGACGCCGCGATTGAGAAGATCAACGCGATTGCTAACCCGCAGATGCCGAAGGTGGGCGAGCGCTACCTGGGCACCGTGGTCAAGACCGTGGCGTTCGGCGCGTTCGTGTCCATCATGCCGGGCACTGACGGCCTGATTCACATCTCCAACCTGGGCGGTAACACCCGCGTGGAAAACGTCGAGGACGTCATCAACGTCGGCGACAAGGTCGAGGTGGAGATCCGCGACATCGACAACCGCGGCAAGATCTCGTTGGTTCCGGTCGAGGACGGCGAGTAAACCGGCAGGTAATCGTCGAAAAGCGGGCGCTCTCGTGGTGAGGGCGCCCGCTTTCTTGCTTCTCGACGATTCACGTCACGGCAAGAACCGCAACTTCTTGCCCAGATCCAGCGCAGTGGTCATGAGCTCGCCGTAGTACTTGCGCGGCAGCTGCTTCGGGCCGCGCATCGGCATGATCCGCTGCTGGGAGATGTTTTTGACCTCGGTGTATTTGGTCAAGCCCTCGGGCCCGTGGCGGCGGGCGACACCCGACTCCTTCACGCCGCCGAGCGGGGTGGACACGGATGCCCAGGTGGCCGCGTAGCCGTCGTTGATGGTCACGCCGCCGGCCTGCACCTGCTCGGCGATCTCCCAGGCTGTGTCGGGAGCGCCGAAAACGGAGGCGTTGAGGCCGTAGCTGGTGTTGTTGGCCAGGCGGATCGCCTCGTCGGTGTCCGTCACCCGCTGGACGTAGACGACCGGGCCGAAGACCTCCTGGGTGAGCAGGTCGGCGCTTTCGGGCACGTCTGTGAGCACCGTCGGTTCGAAGAAGAACGGCCCAAGGTCCGGCCGGGGTGTGCCGCCGGTGATGACGGTCGCGCCCTTGGCCACGGCGTCATCGACGAACCGTTGCACGGTGTCCAACTGGTTCTGGTTGATCAGCGAGCCCATCTGGTAGTTCCAGTTCAGGCCCGACCCCAGTTTGATGCGTTTGGTGGCCTCGCGGAACGCGCCGATGAAGCGGTCGAAGACCTCGTCGGGCACGTAAATGCGCTCGATGGAGACGCACAACTGGCCGGAGTTGGAGAAGCAGGCTGTGGCGATGGTGTCGATGTGGGCCTCGATGTCCGCATCCGGCGCGATGATCATCGGGTTCTTGCCGCCGAGCTCGGCGGAGTAGCCCACGAGGCGCTCGCCGACAACCTTGCCCAAAAGCTTGCCGGTGGCGGTGGAGCCGGTGAACATGAGGTAGTCGCACTGCTGGGCGATCGCCTGGCCGACCTCGCGGCCGGTGCCGGTGACAATCTGAAAGACGTCGTGCGGAAGGCCGGCGTTGAGCAGGAGGTTCAGCGAGATGATGTTGGAAAACGGGGTGTTCAGGTCCGGCTTGGCAATCACGGCATTGCCCGCGACGAGCGCCGCGAGCGCATCAGAGATGCCGAGCGCGAGCGGGTAGTTCCATGGGCTGATCTGGCCGACGATGCCCTTCGGCACCCGCTGCTCGACGGTTTTTGTGATGAGGGGAAATGCGCCCGGTCGCGCTTTCATCTCTAGCTCGTCGGCGGCGATGTTGGCGTAGTAGCGGGCGTTGTTCATCACGTCCAGCACTTCGTCGTAAGCCGCGGTGCGGTCCTTGCCGGTTTCAAGCTGGACGATGTCCGCGAGCAGCTCACGGTTTTCCTTGACCAGGTCGTGGAAGCGTTCCAGCAACGCGGCGCGGTACTTCACTGGCTTCGCGGCCCACAACGGCTGCGCGCGGCGGGCGAGCTTGAACGCCTCGTCCACGTCGGCGGCGGTGCCGACACCGACCCAGCCAAGCTCCCCGTCGAAGAACGGGGAGGTGACCGACTTACGCTCGCCTGTGTACAGGGAGCCGGTCGTCGCGTTGGTGGTGAATTTCTGCAGCCGGTCGAGGAAGTCCGCGGGGAGCGGTTGTTCTTTCAAGCGGGTGATAGCCATGAGGTCTCCGTAACAATGGTTGAACGAGAAGAACACCCCAGCACCGGAGGCGCCTGCGAAATGGAGGGACAGGGCCTGCGGTCCTGGGGCGGATGAGAACGGTTAGAAGGGGCAACCGGCGGCGAGGCGACCGTCTGCGTCGCCGTCCTGAGCGCCGGTCTTGGGTTCGTCCTTGGGCGCGGTATCCGCGTCGTTGTCGCCCTGGCCGTGGTACGCGTCGGCAAGCTTCGGCTCCTTGTACTTGCCTTCGATCATCCCTGCCTTGATCATCATGGAGCGACCCGGCTCCATGTAGCGCTTATCTTCCGGCAGGATGGTGAACAGCTTCTTCACCGCCTTGGCGATGCGGTCGAACCGGCGCTGGTCCTTCTTGGTCCATGGCAGGTCCAGGATCTCGCGCTGCTTATCACTCAGTGTGCCGTAGGTCAGCCAGATGACGCTGTTCATGAGTGGCTTCCAAATGACCTTCCACACAGCCTCAGGCACGCCGTCCGGAGCCTTGACCGGCTCCACGCGGGCGGTGCGCAAGGCGAAGTCGACCGTTTCGTTGCGCTCGAGGACCTTTTCCTCCATCTCCTCGAAGTACTTGATGTAGCCGTCGAGAGTGTCGATCACCGGGCGCTCGGACATGCCGTACATGTCCCACCACGTCACGCCCTCCTGGATGATCTGCTCCTTCTCCGCGCGGGTGAAGGGGGTGCCGAAGAGCTCCTGCGCCCAAATGACGCGCCAGACGAAGGTGGCGTGCGCCCACCAGTACACGTCCGGGTTCAGCGAGTGGTAACGCTCGCCGTTGCGGAGCTTGCCCTTGATGGTGTGGTGGTAATCGCGGATCATCTTGGCGCGGGTTCCGTCATCGTAGATGGAGTAAATGATCTGCGGGGTGGAGCGCTCAAGGCGCGCAAAGGGCTCTTCGAAGAACTTGGAGTGATCCAGCAGCGACTGGCCGATTGCCGGGTGCATGTTCTGCAACACGCCGGTGTAGCCGCGCAGGAGCTGCAGACGCTGGTCCGAGCCCCACTTCCAAAGCAAGGAATCCGGGCCGAGCGGCGCTCGCTTCAGTTCCCGCTTTGCGCGCTCCGGCTTTTCCAGATTGTCCGGCTGCGCGAAGCGGGTGTCCTCTGCGGATTCGTTCGTGCGGGCGTCTGCTCCATCAGGTGCAAGTGCGTGAGACATCAGCGATCTTCCTTTTCTCTGTGGGCTGCTAGGGACAAGTTCGCGTGTGTTTGTGAAGTGTAATACACACAAATAGTCACTGCGAAGTGGGTCACGGGTAACGGTCAAAAAATGGGTGGCGCGGATGTGTTAAACCCCTTACAGGCGATGTGTTACGGTGTTCCAGATCATAAATGCTTACCGTGATGGCAGCCGTCGGCAGACCGGCGGTTTGGCGTCCGGCCACGGACGGAAGGAAACGCCATGGGAAGGATCAACAAGGCGAAAGCTGGTGCAGCTCTTCTCGCTGGGCTCATCGGCTTTGGCGCCACCGGCGTTGCTGTTGCGCAGGGCGGACTGACTGCGAACCTCGCATTGTCGGGAACTTTTTTCAAAATCAGCATGACCCACCTTGATGGGGAAGGGCTGAGCATTTTTACCGACGGGGAACAGATGGCCAACGAGTCGCTCCCCGTCGCGCGCCTGAAGTTTGAGCACGCGTACGCCTCTAACCTCTGTCTTTCCGCGGCGCTTCCCGACGTTCCGGTGGTGGGCGAGAGCACGTTCACGCTAAAGGCGCTCGGCGATAACAGCGTCGAGGTCCGCGACCTCGTCGTCGGTGCCACTGACATCAAGGGCGCACTCGACCTCACGGATGCCTCGGTAGGCGCCGATGCGAATCAGTTCAACTCCATGGCGCCGCAGGGAACATGGGGTCTGCACGCAAATAAGGTCACGCTGAGTGCGGATGACATTCGCGCCACCTCCGTCGGTGCGAAGAAGCTCATCGCCTCCGGCGTGGTGGTCGACGTAGCGCGGGGAATGGCCGATGGCTGCACGAGCTAACACCGAACCGGAGGACGACGACTTCTTCTTCGACGACGGCGACTCCGAAGACGCGCAGCAAAGCGCTGCCGACGAGGAGAAGAAGGGGCGGGGAGCGAAGCGCCGCGGCGGTGGACACCGTGCCGAGCAAACTCCCGCACGAGAACGGTTCAAAGCATGGCGGAAACAGCGGCCGTTTCTTCCGGGCCTGCTGGTAATTCTCTCCGGCGTAGTGATGCTCGCGCCGGCCTACTTCACTATCCGCGTGTCCGACTTGCTGGTGATGATTGCAACCATCTCGGGCGTATCCACGTTGCTCATCGGTGCCGCGCTGATCATGTTCGGCATCGGGATGTGGCTGCAGCCGTTTGCGGCGCCCTATCTGGGTGTGATGAGCATTTTGGTGGCCATTATCGCGCTGCCAACGTCGAATATAGGCGGGTTCCTCGTCGGCTCTCTGCTTGGCATTGTTGGCGGAGCCCTCGGTCTCGCCTGGGAGGACCGGGATGCGAAACCTGGTGGCAAGCACACCCGAAGTGGAAAGCGGGAGCAGGCGCCGCCGGCAGCGGACGAAGGTGAAGTTCCCCGCCGCGGAGGATCCACCAAGATCGACCTGTCTTTGTTGCGCAACGCCAAATCCGTCGCTGTCGTGCTTTCGGCTGCGGGATTGCTTGCGGTGAATCTGGGAGAAGAGCCCGCGGTCAACGCCCAAGAGTCGGCGCCGCAGCAGCCGCAAATCCCGGCGCTGCCGCCGTTGCCTCCCGCGCCTGAATTGCCTCAGCTGCCAAGCTTGCCCAATCCGCTGGATATTCAGGTGCCGCCGGCGCCGCAGTTGCCCTCGGCGCAAGCACCCCAACCCGAGGAGTCGCGGGATCTACTGACGTACCCGGAACTCGAGCCGACGCGAACGATCGCGCCGCAGAACCTCAGCACCGTGACCGCAGACAATGTGGCGATCACCGGCAACGTGCGAGCCACGATGGGCATGGTCACAATCGGCGACGTGCCGACGCGGACGCTGATCCTGACAGGGGACAAGCTCACCGCGCGCAACCTCTCGCTGGAAGTGCCAGGTTTCGCAGCCCGCGGAATCCTCACCACCGGCCAAGTTGAGACACAGGTTTCCGACGGGCCCGTGACCGTCGTTGCCACCGGGCTGACCGCAACCCCTGTCGTAGCAGGAGTGCCCACGGTCCCGGTGACAGTAGACCTCCGCGGCTCCCTCGGCGACGTACTCGCTCAGTTGGGTGTGCCGGATGCCCGCCCGGTACCAAACGTTCCCGTGCCGAATTTTGTGATGGACCGAATCGCCCTCGGCAACGTGTCCATGCAGATGGTCAGCCTCGACGGGCTGCACCTGCATGCGCCCGCGGTGCAGCTGAAGGTTCCGAAGTAGACAGAGAAAAGAAAAAGCACGGGGCCGTCGGCACGCACCGACGGCCCCGTGCTTCGCGCCTTTTATCTGGTCTCCGCCTCGGCGCGCTCGAAGGCGCGGGAGGCGATCGCCACCATGCGCGCCTTGCGCGGCAGCACCGAGAACACGGCGCGCGTGGCACGGGAGAAGACGTTGAGCTTGCGCTGGTCGGACTTGGTCCACTCAAGGCCGAGGGAGTTGCGGACCTTCTCCGGCAGCAAACCGATGGAGACCCACAGCAGAAGCTTTGACGCGTACGGCGCGATCGGCTTCCACGCCCAGCGGGGCACCGACGGGTCCGGCGGATCCAGCGTCAGGCCGTTCATGATGCGGGAGCGGTCGATGGTCTCGCTCGGGCCCAGCTTGTCGTACATCGCGTCCATGTAGTCGACGTATTCGTCGTAGGACTTCGGGGCGTTCTCCGGCTCGGCCACGCCGTAGTAGCTGTACCAGGTGCGCGACTCCTGGAAGAGCTGCTCGCGCTCGGCGTGCGTCATGTCGGGCATGAAGTTGCCGGCCAGGAGATAGGGCATGGCGGTAAAGGTCGCGTGCGCCCAGTAGTAGACCTCCGGGTTCAGCGAGTGGTAGCGCGAGCCGTCCGGGTGGGTGCCCTTGATGTCCTTATGGAAGTCGCGGATCATCGCGCCGACCTCCGGGCCCTCGTACACCGTGCGGATAATCGGGAACGCGGAGCGGACCAGGCGGGCGACCTCGTTGTCGAAAACGTTGGACTGCTGCACAAGCGAACGGCTGATGTCGCGCTGCGCGATCTGCAGCACGCCGGCGCTCAGGGCCACGAACAGGGAGCGCCAGTCGCCGAAGCGCTGCCACAAAATAGAATCCGGGCCGAGCTCGGGCAGGCCGCTGGCGTCTACTGCGGCACCGTGGGAGTCGAACTCGGCTGGGGTCGTGCTGGCGGAGGGTTTCAAGGTGGTCATCGTGTCTCCTAAAAAGCTATCGTTCGCCGCTGCCTAGCTTGCAGCTTCGCTTCGGGCGCGGCGGGATGCGGCCTGGTAGTTCTCGGCGCGGGTAAATGCGTGGACGTCCGGATCGAATTCGACAAGGGCTGCCTTCAGCCCGCGGACGGTGCCGGGTTGCACGCGCCACTTGTCCGGCTTGACGGTCAGGGCGCCGGGGCCGCGGATCTCCAGCTGGCGCACGTACCTGCGCGCGTAGTCGCCGCGCGCCTCAAAGATGGCCCAGGACTTCTGGTCGAACTTCGGGTCCGGGGTGTGGTAGTCCACGAACAACGCGTTGGGCAGGCCGACGACGTCCACGCCGTTGTGGAGGTACAGCTCGTCCGCGCTGATGTTTGCCCGGCCCGGGACACCGATCCACGGGGAGGGCTCGCCGGTCGCGCGGATCAGCACGTCGAAAAGCTCAGTGCGCGTCTCGCCGCCGCGGGTGTAGCTGACCTCCCACTGTCCTTCCTCGGCGTTCCATTCGGCGCCCGTGACCTCGGCACCACCTCTGAAGGTCGCGCCGCTCGCATCGACGGCGGCCTCGAGGTGCGCGATGAGCGAGCGCGGGGTGCCGTCCGTCGTTGTGAGCTTCAAGTACGGGGTGCGGAAGTGTTGCCGCCTGGACACGGTGGGTGCGTCCGGGGCGGTCAGGTGGCCGCCGATGTACTCCTGGCGGTCGAACAGCGTGGTGTCGAAGCCGGAAAACGCGCACTCCGCCGCGGCGGTGCAACCAGAGATTCCGGCGCCGACAACCGCCACCGTGGGGCGGCGATAGGGGTCAAACATCACAAAACCTTTCACACAGATTCTCCGGCGCCACTTTTAGGCGTCAGTGTGCTCCCGTTCACTCTAGACGCTTTTTGGGCGCGGCATCGCATAAAAGGCTGGGAATCTTTAGCTACGGAATTCTTCCGGATCGCCACCCCGGCCAGGCTCATCCACTGGCCGCTCGCCGTGACCGAACAGTTCATTCCGCCTCTTGTAGGCGTACAGCCCGGCTAGGGGTGAAAACCCCATGAGGAAACCCCACCGGCGCTTGGAGTCTTCCTCCATGTCGCTTTCGTAGATCTCCTTTGAAGTATTGCCCAAGGCAACGATGCCGCCGATGGCGAGCAGTGCCACGAACCCGAGTCCGAGCCAGGAAATCAGACTCATTGTTGCCTCCTACTTCTGAAAGTCCACGACCACGCGGGTCGGGTTCTCCAACAGGTACAGGTTGTACGGGCGCTGGGCATCAAGGCCGACGATGTACTGGGCATCCGCCTCGAAGATTCCGCCGTCGGCGATCTCCTGGATGCCCCCGGCCGCCACGCCGGCGGGGTCAGCCTTGGCCAAGTCGGCCTCGCTCAGGCCCATCGACCACGGCACACCTTGGATGATCAGCTCGAAGTACGCGTTGCCGGCTGGCACAAGCGGCATTCCAGAGGCCTGCTGGCGCGGGTCTGCGGTGTAGCCGGCCAGCACGTTCGGCGTGCCGGCGCCGGAAAGCTCCACCACGACGCGGTCGACGTCTTCGTGGGAGCCCGCCCGGATGTCCTCGATCTGCAGCTCGGGGTGACCCGGGTTCTGTAGGTGGGTGTCTTCCATGGTGAACGGGGAGGCGGACGGGCCGCCCGCCGGGGCCGCCGCCGCGGAGACGTCCCTCGTGTCGGCCTCCTCCGGTTGTTCCGCGGACGTGGAAGTAGATGCCGGCGTTGCAGCACTTTCGGCGGCGCTCGTCGCCATAGCCGACTCTGAGGTTGGCTCAGACGACGAACCGGTGTCACCCGCTTCAGAGCCGCAGCCCGCAACGGTCAAAGCGGTCACTGCGAGCGCTGCGAAGACGGCTCGGCTGCGGCGGGGGCGGAAGCTGCGGCTGTGGAGAGTCATAAGCCCCACCCTAGCGGGGCTACCATGGCCGGCGGAGACAAATAGAAAGGACACCCATGATCAAAGTTGGAGTGCTCGGAGCGGCCGGCAGGGTCGGCTCCGCCGTTGTTGCCGGTGTGGAAAAGGCGGATGACCTGCAGCTCGCCGCAGAGGTAAACAGCGGCGACTCGCTGCAGGTGCTGGTGGACGAAGGCGTGGACGTCATCGTCGACTTCACCACCCCGAACGCGGTGATGGACAACCTGGAGTTCTGCATCAATAACGGCATCCACTGCGTAGTGGGCACCACCGGCTTCGACGACGAGCGCTACCAGAAGGCGCGCGACTGGTGCGCGGCGAACGAGGGGGTGGGCGTGCTCATCGCCCCGAACTTCGCCATCTCCGCCGTGCTCACCATGGCGTTCGCCCGCCAGGCCGCGCCGTTCTTTGAGTCCGCGGAAGTGGTGGAGTTCCACCACCCGAACAAACTGGATGCGCCTTCCGGCACGGCGGTCAAGACCGCGCAGGGGATCGCGGATGCGCGCAAGGAAGCCGGCCTTTCCGACATGCCGGATGCCACCGAGCAGGCGCTCGACGGCTCGCGCGGCGCGAACGTCGACGGCGTGCCGGTCCACGCGGTGCGCATGCAGGGCATGGTCGCGCACGAGGAGGTCATCTTCGGCACCACCGAGCAGTCCCTGACCATCCGCCAGGATTCCTACGGCCGCGAGTCCTTCGTCCCGGGCGTGCTCACCGGCGTGCGCGAGGTGGCGAACCGCCCGGGCCTGACTATCGGACTCGACGCCTACCTCGGTCTGTAAATGCAGGTAGAGCTTGTCGCGGCAACCGCAATGCGGATCCCGGTTGCAGAAGGCGTCACCCAAGGCGAGGGGGCGGTGGCATTCGCCATGCTTAGCGACGTCCCGTCGGCCTCCCTCCTGCGCCGCAACGCCGACGATCTCGCCGATTCGCGCGCGGGCTTGCTGGAACACGCCAGTGCCACCCTGCATGTGCGGGGTGTCTCGCGCGACGCGGCCGCCGCGATCCGGGGCCACGGGCTAGCCGTGAGCGAGCGCGCGGCCAACGGGGCAGTAGTGCCGGCGGCCATCGCCGCCGATGAGGAACTCACGCGCCTTTTTGACGCTGCCGTGGAAGAGGCGGAGTTCGTCCGGGGTGAGCTGTTGCGCGCCCTGGAGGATGCGATGGCTGACGAGCCGAATGCGCTTGTGCGCCGCAAGCGGGCGCGCGAAGCTGCCGACGCACTCGTGCCCGCCGCGGCCGAAACTGAACTGGTCGCCACCGGCACCTACCGGGCGTGGCGCGAATTCATCGCAGCGCACAACGGCAGGTTCGAGCATGAAGAAATCCGTCAGCTTGCCGGTGCGGTCCTCGATGTCATGCAGCGCGAGGCGCCGCTGCTTTTCGGCGATTTGGCCGAAGGGGAACGTCGATAAGCAATTGCTCGTAAGGGGCAGGTATCCTACTGGGCCATGGGCACATCTCTCAAAGCTGATCTGGGAGCCGACATCTTCGGCTCCGTCTGCGTAGCAATGGTCACGCCGTTTGATTCCGATGGCGAACTCGACCTTGCGGCAGGCCGCGATCTCGCTGCCCACTTGGTAGAACAAGGAATCGACGCACTAGTGCTCGCAGGCACGACGGGCGAATCCCCGACAACCACCGACGAAGAAAAGGTCGCGTTCTTAAAAGCAGTGCGCGAAGAGGTAGGGGGCAAAGCCCGCATCATCGCGGGCGCGGGGTCCAACGACACCCGCCACGCGGTGGCAATGGCGAAAGCGGCCGCTAAGGCCGGCGCTGACGGCCTTCTGGCGGTCACGCCGTACTACTCCAAACCGTCCCAGGCAGGCGTAGAAGCGCACTTCCGCGCAGTTGCGGCAGCGACCGACCTTCCGGTCTGCCTGTACGACATCCCCGGCCGCTCCGGCATCCCGATCGATTCCGACACCATCCGCAGGCTTGCGGAAGTGGACACGATCAAGGCAATGAAGGACGCGAAAGGCGACATGCTCGCAGCGTCCACCCTGATTCAGGAGACCGGGCTGGCGTGGTACTCGGGCGACGACCCTTTGAACCTCCCGTGGCTCGCTGTCGGCGCGACCGGAATGATCTCCGTGGTTGGGCATGCCGCACCGAAGGCGCTGCGTGAACTAGTGACTGCATACGAGAACGGCGATCTCGCCCGCGCACGGGAAATCAACGCCAACACACTCAACGTGCTCGCGCGCCAACAGGGCGCGCTGGGCGGCGTGACATTTGCAAAGGCAGCTCTGCGACTGCAGGGCATCGAAGTAGGAGACCCCCGCCTGCCGGTCGCTGCGGCGACGGACGAGCAGGTCGAGCGGCTCCGCGAAGAAATGACACAGGCTGGAGTCCTATAAACATGAATGAACCCCGCAACCGCGCACGCAAGGTGACGCGCAAGGCCGGGCCGCCGGAAGCAACCGAGCAGCAGCCGGTTTTCCAGGCGCCGAGCGACACCCCTGCGAACGGCGGCGGCAACGACGCGCCCGCTGAGCGCGACGGTGGCAACAACGGCAACAACGGCAACGACAACCGCGACGACAACGGTGGCCGCAACGGCGGCAACAACCGCGGCGGCCGCGACGGCGGCAACAACGGCAACGGCGGAAACGGTGGCAATAACCGTGGCGGCAGCAGTCGTAACCGCCGTCGCCGTGGCCGCGGCGGCAACGGCGGCAACGGTGGGGGCCAGGGAGGCGGCCGCCGCAACCCCATGAAGTCCATGCAGGGCGCTGATCTGACCAAGCGCCTGCCCGCACCGCCGAAGCCGGCCAAGGACACGCTGCGCATTTACGCGCTCGGCGGCATTTCTGAAATCGGCCGCAACATGACGGTCTTCGAGTACAACGGCCGCCTGCTCATCGTGGACTGCGGCGTGCTGTTCCCGAACTCCGACGAGCCGGGCGTGGACCTGGTGCTGCCGGACTTCGGCCCGATTGAAAACAAGCTGGACAAGATCGACGCGCTCGTGGTCACCCACGGACACGAGGACCACATCGGCGCGATCCCGTGGCTGCTCAAGCTGCGCAGCGATATCCCGATCTACTCGTCCAAGTTCACCAACGCGCTGATCAAGGCGAAGACGCAGGAGCACCGCCAGCGTCCGAAGCTCAACGACGTGAACAAGGATTCCGAGGTCACCGTCGGCCCGTTCCGCCTGCGCTTCTGGCACGTCAACCACTCCATCCCGGAGTGCCTGGGTGTCTCCATCAGGACCGGCGCCGGCCACGTTGTGATGACCGGCGACGTGAAGGTGGACCAGACGCCGTACGACGGCAAGCCGACGGACATCCCGGCGCTCGCCCGCCTCGGCGACGAGGGCATCGACCTATTCATGTGCGATTCCACCAACGCCACCATCCCGGGCATCTCCGCCTCGGAGGCCGGCATTGAGGAGACGCTGACCCGCCTAGTGTCCAACGCACGCCAGCGCGTGGTTATCGCGTCGTTCGCGTCGAACGTCTCCCGCGTCCAGATGGCCATCAACGCCGCTGTGGCCAACAACCGCAAGGTGGCGTTCAACGGCCGCTCCATGCTGCGCAACATGGAGATCGCGGAGAAGATGAACCTGCTCAAGGCGCCGAAGGGCACGATCATCCCGATCGAGGAGGCCGCGAAGATGGCGCCGCACAAGACGGTGCTGATCACCACCGGCACCCAGGGCGAGCCGATGGCTGCACTGTCGCGCATGTCGCGCCGTGAGCACCGCCAGATCACCATCCACGACGGCGACACGATCATCCTGTCCTCCTCGCTCATCCCGGGCAACGAGGAGGCGGTGTTCGCGGTGATCAACAACCTCGCGCAGATCGGCGCGAACGTGATCACCAACTCCGAGGCGCACGTCCACGCATCCGGCCACGGCTACGCCGGCGAGCTGCTCGCGCTCTACAACGCGGCGCGCCCGCGCAACGCAATGCCGGTGCACGGCGAGTGGCGCCACATGCGCGCCAACAAGGAGCTCGCCATTTCCACCGGCGTGAAGCCGAGCAACACCGCGCTCGCGCAAAACGGCGTGGTTGTCGACATGCACAAGGGCAACATCAAGGTCGCCGGCCAGTACCAGGTGGGCCAGCTCTACGTCGACGGCACCACCATGGGCGACGTGGACCCGGACGTGTTGGCGGACCGCACCTCGCTGGCGTCCGGCGGCGTTGTGTCCATCACCTGCGTGATCGACGACAGCACCGGCCGCCTGCTGGAGGCGCCGCAGGTGTCCACCACCGGCTACAGCGACGACGACCGCGACTTCAACAAGAAGGTCGTCGAGGGCGTCGAGGCCGTCATGGGCGATCTGGCCGCCGAGGGCGAGAACGATCCGTTCCGCATGGTGCAGCAGATCCGCCGCAAGGTCTCCCGCGCGATTGAGCAGAACTACAAGCGCCAGCCTGTGATTCTGCCGACCGTGGTGCCGATGTCTTCGGACAACCACGTCGCCACCGAGGACGAGATCGCCTCCACCCGCGAGTCCCGCTAAGCATTTGCTTATCGACGCCCCTTCGGCCCGCCCCGCGGCAGCCGAGGGGGCTAACGCTTTTCCGGGGCCTTTCGATACAACAGTTATGAGATACCTCAACCGCACCACAGCAGCCGTCGTTATTTCCGCTTCGCTACTCGCTCCAGCAGCCGCCGCCGATGAGACCAGCTGGACCGGCGGGCACCCGCTTCCCCCGGGAACGCAGGTCCCGTTCGAGCCCGGCTACGCAACTGAGTGGCGCAGCTACGACGTGGTGAAGTGGGGCGACCCCAACTTCCGCAACCAGGACGTGCGAGGCGTTCGCGTGATCGGGCAATTCAACCAGGACTCGATCCTGTGCCTGGAAAACGCGAAGGCCGGGATGTGGGGCTGCTACGTCGACGGCAAGGAGGCGACCGAGCTGAGCTACATGCCCTACGGCAAGGTCGTCACCACCGATCCGATGGTCAACTTCTTCGCGCCGGTGATCCGCTTTTTCTTAGGGTTCCAGGCGCGGCTGGGCTTGTCTAACCTGTTGGCAGGGTCCTCCCAGATCTAGGCGGAAACCGTACGGATTCATAACAACCACGCAACAAGGGCTAGGCAGCTCTGTGACGGGTGTGCACAATGTGGCCCATGAAGACCGCAACAAAAACCGCCGCGGCTTTGCTTGCCGCCGCGGTAACCCTCGCACCAACCGCACACGCACAGGATGACGTCGACTGGACGGGCGGCCGGCCGCTGCCGCCCGGCACGGAGGTGCCTTACGAGCCCGGCTACGCATCCGCGTGGAAGCTCTACGACGTGGTCCGCTTCGGCGACCCGAACTTCCGCAACACCAAAGTGCAGGGCGTGCGCGTGATGGGCGACTTCGAGGGAGACTCCGTCATGTGCCACATGAATGCCAAGGGCGGGCGCAATGAGTGCTACCTCGACGGCAAGCAGGCAACCAAGCTCGGATGGGGCGTCGGCGGCGAGGTGATTACCTTCGACCCGAAGGTTGAGCAGTTCGCCCCGCTGATCCAGGGCTTCAACAACCTGGAACTGCAGCTTTCTAGCGGCTCCGGGGTGAACCTTTCCAGCTAGGCTGGGCGCATGTCTTTTGCGCAGAAAGAACGTGAACGCCTCGCCCAGTTGTTTCTTCGGGTCGGACCCGATGCGCCGACGCTGAACGAGGGCTGGACCACCCGGGACCTCGCAGTGCACCTGCTCATCCGCGAGTCCAAGCCGGCGGCCGCCCCCGGCATCTTCGTGAACGCACTCTCAGGTGTCACGGAGAAGGAGACGGCGAAGCAAATGGCCCGCCCGTACGAGGACGTCGTGCGCGAGTGGGCTGCCGGCCCGCCGGTGTGGCTCAAGCCGCTCAACTCCGCTATGAACACGTCCGAGCACTTCATCCACCACGAGGACGTGCGTCGCGGCGGGGGAGTGGTGGAGCCGCGCGAATTCTCCCAAGTCATCAACGAGGAGCTGTTCGCGCTGGCGAAGCGCTTCGGCAAGTTTACGCTTCGCAATGCGCCGGTGCCGGTGATCCTAACGCCGCCGAACATGCCGCCCGCGACCATCGGCGATAAGGCTGGGGTGGCCGAGCGCGGCGACAACGTGCTGCGTGTTGCCGGCGATCCGGGCGAGCTGCTGCTGTGGGTTTCCGGCCGCGACGCGGCGAAGGTGGAACTGACTGGTTCCGTGGAGGCGTTCGAGGGCTTCGAGATCAAGATGTGACCCTTGACCGCGCGTCGCGGGTGTGGCGTGAGGTGTAAATGTGACTTAAGGCGTTAGAGTTACACGCATGTCTGTCAAAAACACCGCGCCGCGCTCGTCGCGGTCTTCAACGCGCCGTCCTTCGGGCGGCACCCGCTATGGCGGTCCGGTGTCCATGACGCACCCGCCGACATCGTCGAACGTGGCCGCTGAAACCGCGGATGAACGTGTGGGTTCCGCGTACAAGGTCGTCGGCCATTCGCTGGGCGCCGCCGCGCGGGGCGTCGGGTCGTTCTTCCGCCGCGATAAGCACGAGTCCGACTTCGACGACACCGCCGCACGCAGGCCCAGACGCAGCCGCGACGATTGGGACGACGACTGGGAGGACGATTTCGAGATGCCAGAGGAGCGCGCTGAAAGCTCCGCCGAAGACGAACGTCGAAGCCGCGAACCGCGGCGGGAAAGCCGCTTCGGCGGACACAGCACGTTTGAGACCCACGCCGACGCGTGGGGTTTAGTTCTCATTGGTCTAGCTGCCATCATCGGAGGCTCGGTCTGGTTCGACGTGGCCGGCCCCGTGGGACAGGTCATCTCCACCGGCACTCACTGGCTCATCGGCGCCGGCGCGCTGATTCTGCCGGTGATCCTGGTCGGCATCGCCATCGCGCTGATGCTTAACGTGCGCACCTCCGACGCCGTGCGCGCACGCGTTACGCTGGGCTTTTCCATCATCGCGATCGGCATGCTCGGCCTGATCCACGTCTTTGCCGGCAACCCCTCGGCGTGGGAGGAACGCAAGCTCGCCGGCGGTGCGTTCGGCGCCTTCACCGGCGGCGTGCTCGCAGCAGGCTTCTCGTCATTCGTAGCAATCCCGCTGCTTGGCCTGGTGATTCTCTACGGCGCACTGAAAGCCACCGGCATCACTGTGCGCGAGGCTTATGACTACATCAAGGACCTGGTCACCCGCATGCTGTCCAACACGGACACGCCCGACGACGAAGACCTGGACCCGTACAGCCACGTCACCGACGACCTGGACGACATCGCAGAAGGCCGCGAGCGCCGCACCACTCGCGCAGCTTCTCGACGTTCACGCGGCCGCACAGCCGACACCGAACGCCCGGCCCGACCGGCCCGCCCGACGCGGCGGCCCTCGCTGCGCCGCCCGACTCCGATGGAAAGCTACCCGGCCGACGGCGACGACGAGCTGGACCTGTTCGACTTCGCCGACGAGGTCGAAGATGGCTTTGATCAGCCCGAAGTCGAGCCTGCCGACTCGGCCGAGACCGCCGTGGTCCAGCGCCCGGCGGCCGCACCGGCACCGGAGCCGGCGCCTGCACCGGCGCCCAAGCCCGCGGCACCGAAATCTGCATCGTCGAAGCCGCCTCAGCGCGACAACGAGACGAAGGTGTTGCAGCGAGAAGATCCGGAAGGTGAACGTCGAGAAGCAACTGCCCCCGACGCCGTAGCAAGCTCGCGCGAGCAGATGGCCAAGGCGATCGCGGCGCGAAGCGGCATCGACGCCTCCAAGATCCCCGCGACCACCCCGAAGTCCGAGACCGAACAGGCCGCCCCGAAGCAGGTGCGCAAGATCCCGCAGGGAGACTACAACCTGCCCAGCACGGACCTGCTGCTCGCGGGCAACGCGCCGAAGACGCGCACCGAGGCCAACGACCGAATGATCGAGGCGATCACCGACGTCTTCGAGGAGTTCAAGGTCAACGCCCAGGTCACCGGCTTCTCCCGCGGGCCGACAGTGACCCGCTACGAGGTGGAGCTTGGTCCTGGTGTGAAGGTCTCCAAGATCACCAACCTGCAGTCCAACCTCGCCTACGCCGTGGCCACCGACAACGTGCGCCTGCTCACCCCGATCCCCGGCAAATCCGCCGTGGGCATCGAGGTGCCCAACGCAGACCGCGAAATGGTGCGGCTGCGCGACGTGCTGGACTCGCCGAAGGTTTCCGCGCAGGACGACCCGATGCTCATCGGACTGGGCAAGGACATCGAGGGCGACTTCATCGCCTCCTCGATACAGAAGATGCCGCACCTTTTGGTCGCCGGTTCCACCGGCTCCGGTAAGTCCGCGTTTGTGAACTCCATGCTGATCTCGCTGCTCACGCGAGCGACGCCGGAGGAAGTCCGCCTGATCCTGGTGGACCCGAAGATGGTGGAGCTGACCCCGTACGAGGGCATCCCGCACCTGATCACGCCGATCATCACCCAGCCGAAGAAGGCCTCCGCCGCCCTGCAGTGGCTGGTGGAGGAGATGGAGCAGCGCTACATGGACATGAAGTCCGCGCGCGTGCGCCACATCAAGGACTTCAACCGCAAGGTCCGATCCGGAGAACTGACCGCCCCTCCAGGATCCGAGCGCGAAATGCGGCCGTACCCGTTCATCGTGTGCGTTGTGGACGAGCTGGCCGACCTGATGATGACCGCGCCGAAGGAGATCGAGGAATCCATCGTGCGCATCACCCAGAAGGCGCGTGCGGCGGGCATCCACCTGGTGCTGGCGACCCAGCGACCGTCCGTGGACGTGGTCACCGGCCTGATCAAGACGAACGTGCCGTCGCGCCTCGCCTTTGCGACGTCCTCGCTGACCGACTCCCGCGTGATTTTGGACCAGGGCGGCGCCGAAAAGCTCATCGGCATGGGCGACGGCCTGTTCATCCCGCAGGGTGCCGGCAAGCCGCAGCGCCTCCAGGGCGCGTTCGTCTCCGACGAGGAGATCCAAGCCGTAGTCGAGGCAGCGAAGGCGCAGCAGGACGAGCCCGACTACGTCGAGGGCGTCACCGAAGACAAGCAGGCCGAAGCCAAGGTCACCGACGACGACATCGGCAAGGACATGGACGACCTGCTCGAGGCCGTCGAGCTCGTGGTCACCTCCCAGCTCGGCTCCACCTCGATGCTGCAGCGCAAGCTGCGCATCGGCTTTGCCAAAGCCGGCCGCCTGATGGACCTCATGGAATCCCGCGGCGTTGTCGGCCCGTCCGAAGGCTCCAAGGCCCGCGACGTGCTGGTCAAGCCCGAGGAGCTGGAGACCATCATCTGGATGATCAAGGGCGCGGACCCGGCCGAGGCGCCGAAGGACGTCACACTCGACGACGGCGCTGGTGACGCGGACGGTTCCGGTTCCGGCGCGGATGGATCCGATACCGGTGGCTCTGGCGCGGATGGCGACTCCGACACCCGCACCGTCACCGCGACGTACAACCCGACCGGCGGCGCGTTCTAACCGGCGGCGGTTTGCAACCGTCGTAGCTGCTTACCCCAGGATGCTTACTGGGGCTAGATGCTTACCCCAGGATGCTTACCCATCGAGTGGTGCACCTGCCGAAGCACTGGACATCTCGACAAGTAAGCGTTTAGGAGTAAGCATCCTCGGGTGGTAAGCATCCTGGGGTAAGCATCTGCGCAAAGGCGGGCGGCACGGAGAGGCGCAGGAGCGGCGCAGACCGGCGGGTCGGCACACCGCGCCGCGTGGTGTAGGCCGCGTGGTGTAGTGTGAAACGCGCTTGGAGGGGAGTACCCCGGAAGTGTCCAGGATCGTCAGCACGGTGCCGTCGTAAGGCGATGGCCCCGGTCCGGACCGCCCACAGTGGTGGGGGAGACCTCCGGTCTTTTACGCAACGCTGACCGGAGGCTTATTTATGCATGTGCCCCTTTACATTTGGCTGATCACCTCGGCGGTGATCCTGGGATTTTTCATCTTCGACTTCGTCTCGCACGTGCGTACTCCGCACGAACCGACGATGAAAGAGTCGGGCGGCTGGGCGCTGTTCTACATGTCCATGGCCTGCATATTCGGAGGGCTCGTCTGGTGGCTGTGGGACTCCGAGCACGCGCTGCAGTTCTTCACCGGCTACATCACGGAGCTGTCGCTGAGTGTGGATAACCTGTTCGTTTTCGCCCTGATTATGGGCTCGTTCAAGATTCCGCGCGCCTACCAGCAGAAGGTGCTGCTCATCGGCATTGTCATGGCGCTGGTGTTCCGCCTCAT
>ERZ1031176.4-NODE-4-length-80057-cov-45.359891_pt1 | contig 80057 bp, 70 predicted proteins | sample MGYA00518586_ERZ1031176 | MGnify/ENA primary metagenome ERZ1031176 (study PRJEB33718, sample SAMN03159775) | human skin metagenome | collected 2014-05-20 | study: EMG produced TPA metagenomics assembly of the PRJNA266117 data set (Human skin bacterial metagenome and... | reverse complement strand
CCCTCCAAGCGGCCGAACCGCTCAGAAGCAACGGATGGATATATAACCACGAAGCTAGATACAACACAAAACGCCCAGGCCAGATGGTAAGTCCGGGCCTGGGCGTTAGCTCGTCGTAAAGCAGATTGCTAGACGCGCTTCGCTCCCGCGAAGTTCTTCTTGCCGCGGCGAAGCACCAGCCAGGATCCGTGGAGGAAGTCGTTGTCGGTGGGTGCCCACGACTCGTCCTCGATGCGGACGTTGTTCACGTACGCGCCGCCCTCCTTGATGGAACGGCGGGCGGCACCCTTGGAATCCGCGAGACCTGCGCCGACAAGCAGATCCACGATGGTGGTCTCGCCGGAGAACTCGAAGACGTCGGTCTCGGAGACCGACGCGGCGAGGGTCGCCTCGTCCAGATCCGCAAGCTCGGCGCGGCCGAACAGCGCCTGGGATGCGAGCTCGACGGCCTCGCGCGCCTCTACGCCGTGGACCAGGTCGGTCATTTCCTGGGCAAGTCGACGCTGCGCTTCGCGCTTGAACGGACGCTCCTCCACCTCGACCTCTAGGCGGGCGAGCTCCTCCTGGTCCAGGAAGGTGAACCAGCGCAGGTAGCGGATCACGTCGGCGTCCGCGGTGTTGACGAAGTACTGGTACCAGGTGTACGGGCTGGTCATCTCTGGGTCGAGCCACAGGGACCCGCCGCCGGTGGACTTGCCAAACTTCTTGCCCTCGGAATCCGTGACCAGCGGAACGGTCAGCGCGTGGGTCTGCGCGCCGTCGATGCGGCGGTTCAGGTCCACGCCGGCCACAAGGTTGCCCCACTGGTCGCCGCCGCCGATCTGCAGGATGCAGTCGTGCGCGCGGCGCAGCTGCACAAAGTCGTTGGCCTGCAGCAGCATGTAGGAGAACTCGGTGTAAGAAATGCCGTCGTTTTCCAGGCGGCGCTTCACCGTCTCGCGGCCCAGCATGGTGGACAGGGAGAAGTGCTTGCCGATGTCGCGCAGGAACTCGATCGCGCTGAGGTCCTTGGTCCAGTCGTTGTTGTTGACCAGCTTCGCGGCGTTGTCGCCGTCGAAGTGCACGAAGCGCTTGAGCTGGCCGGAGATGCGCTCCGCCCAATCCTTCACGGTGTCCGCGGAGTTCATGGACCGCTCCCCTACGTCGCGCGGATCGCCTATCATGCCGGTGGCGCCGCCGGCCAGCACGATCGGTGTGTGGCCGGCCTCCTGGAAGCGGCGCAGCATCAGAAGCGGCACGAGGTGGCCGGCGTGCAGCGACGGGCCGGTCGGGTCGAAGCCGCAGTACAGGGTGATCGGCGCTTGCGCGGCTTCGCGCAGGTTGTCTAGGTCGGTGGACTGGTTGATCAGCCCTCGCCAGGTCAGCTCATCAATGATGTTGGTGGAAGTCATGGTCGCTTTCTTCTAGTTCGCGGGGGTGTAGGGCTCTGCTTCGTCGATGAGCAAAACCGGGATGCCGTCGTCGATGCGATAGGCAATTCCGAGGCGTTCGTTGACCAGGAGCTGCTTTTCCTGGTTGTACTCCAGCGGGCCCTTGTCCTTGGGGCACGCGAGGACGCTGAGAAGCTTCGGATCCAGACTCATGGTTTCGGATCGTACCCGTCGCCGCCGCGGTAGCTGTCGTCGAGTCCGGGCAACTCCCCGAGCTCCTCCCTCAAAAACTGCGCCTGGGAATCCATCGCCCGCAGGTTGTCGTCCAATATGCCCTGCCGCACCCGTCCTGCCGCGCGCGTGAGCGTGGTCAAAGAGTCCACTACCACCCGCACCGCGGAGGCGTCGCGGTACTGCGGGGCATCGAGATACGTATCGACGACCTCCGGGTAGTACACCTTCACCACATTCCAAATCGTCTGGCGGTGCTCCGGGGTAGGTTCCAGGTGCTCCCATTCCGAGAGTACGAACCGGACAGTGTCTTCGAGCGCACGTGCCTGGGCCATCACCTGGCGCGGCGGGCGGGCGCCACCCAAACGCCTGGAGGTCTCCTGCAGCGACCGCTCCAGCACCACCGGGGTGGGCTCCGCCGGCGCCACGGGCAGCTCCTTGGGTGTGCGCGCGGGGGTCAGCGCCGCGCCCGCCCCGTAGGCCGCCAGCGCCGCCACCGGCCAGTAGACACCGATGCCCACCACCAGGTGCAGAACAACCACCAGGATGGCAAGCACCAGCCCGACCTGGTTCTTCGGCGACGCGAAGTAGCGGGCGAACGCGTTGCCTGAAACATTATTGGAAGCCACGGATCTCCTTAAACGCCGCCGCGAGGTCGCCGCCGAGCGCGTCGAACACTTCGCCGCCGGTCAGCTCCGCCAGTTCACGCATCTCCGACTCGCTAGCGTCGCCGTAGAGGATCACAAACACCGGCACGGACCGCTGTGCGGCCGGCAGCTGCTCGTATTCCTCCTTGAACTTGGAAAAGCGGGGCCCGACGGTGTCTTGACCGTCGCTGAGCAGGACTATCGACGGGATACCGCCGGCCGGATCGGTCCCGCGCAGCGCTTCTAGCAGCGTCTGGTACATCGCGGTGGAGCCGCTGGCGCTGAGCCCGTCGACGTACTTCGTCAGCTCCGCGGCCGCCGCCGGGTCCTCGTGGGAGAACCGCGCCGTCACGGGGTCGTTCGGCCTGCTGTCGAAGGACTGCAGCGTAACGTTCTCCCGGTCGCGCAGGGAGACGTCGCCGGTGAGGGTGGAAGCGGAGCCGTCGATAAGCGAATGCATGATGTCTTTCAGCGACGCGATGCGTTGGCCCTCCATCGAACCCGAGGTGTCCAGCACAAACGTGGTAGTGCCGGGCTGGCGGTAGGAGTTGTCGTAGGCGTACAGCAGCTCGTCCACCACACTTTCGTTCGCGGGGAACGGCAGCTCGATGACCTGCTGGTCCGCGATCTCCGCGGGCAGGTTGTCCACCTGCGTCACCGGCCTGCGGAAGGTGTCCGCGATGTCGGGCTGGTGCTCGAGGAGCCAATTCGCAAGCTTTTCGACGCGCTCCCGCGCGTCCGTATTCGCCGGCTGCGCGAGCGCGGACAGCGGGTAATCCGCGGAGATCACGCCGTCCGCCGGGACCACGACCTCGATGGGCTGGCCCTGCTGGCGCATCTGGTGCAGCGTGGACTCGTAGTTGACGATCGCGTCCGCGCGCTCCGGGTCGTCGGCGAACGCCTCGGCCAACCACCCGGAGGACCCGGAGACCATGGTTTGGGCCTGGAACAGCTGCTCGAGGCGCGGGCCCACGCGCTCCAGGTCCGCCGGCGCGATGGCGTCGCCGGTGTCCGCCAGCGCGGTGGCAACGGCGACGAGCGCGGAGAACCCGGAGTTGGACGCCTGCGGGTTGGTCATGCCGAAGCTGAACTCCCCGGCTTCCGCGGCTGCGGCGAACTCCGCCCACGTGGGCTGCTTGGCGTCCCAGCCGAGGCGCTTGGCGCTGTCCTCCCAGACGCCGAACGCTATGGGGCTGGTGGCGATCTTCGTCTCGCCGTCGAGTTTGTCGGTGGCTCCGATGAGGTTGACGTAGCGGTTGGTGGCGAACCAGGTGGCGTCCACTTCCCCGTCGAAGTCGCCGCGCTTGAGTGTCTGCGAGTTGTCCAGGGTGCCGCCGGGGAACTGCATGTCGATGGAGAAGCCGAGGTCCTTGGCGGCCTGGTCGACCAGCCCCTCCAGGTCCTTCAGCTCGGTGGCGGCGACGATGGTCAGGTCGGCAGGCGTACCGGAGCCGGAGCCAGACCCCGAGCCGGAACCCGACCCTGCGGTGCCGCCGTCGAGCGAGATGCACGACGCGAGCATGAGCGACATCAAGGCGGCGATGGCCGCGTAAAGGCGTTTCACTGGTCGTCCTCCTTCACCGGCGCGGGTGCTCCGGCGTAGCGTTGTCCCACTCCGTCGATGAGCTGCTCGAGCCTGTCGTAGGAGGGCGGGTCGATGGAATTGACGTAGTCGGATGGAGCGTCGAGACCGCGGTCCTCGAGTTCCTGTGCCAAGCTGCCGGAGTTCGCGGGCCGGAACCCGTGGCGCGCGGCGAGCTGCTGCAGCTGCGGGTCGTTCGACAGCAGTCGCCCGAGCTCCTTGCCGCCTTCCGAGACGCCGACGATGCCGTGGTTCGCGAGCACGGTGGGGCTCAAGTGCAGCAGCACCATGTCGTCGCGGATGCGGGAGTGCGGGCGCATCTGCTCGCCCAAGAACTGCGCCTCGTAGACCATCACCATTGGCGCTGCACCCATGCCCTGGCTCAGGTAATCGGTGAACGGGCCGGACGAGGACGCCTCGCTGTAGCCTTGCGCGGTGAAAAACGGGGCGATCTCGTCGATGAGGTACCCGACGTCGTCCCTGCGCTCCGGGTCGCGCTCGGCCACCTCCCACGCCAGCAGCGACAGGTACATCGCCGCGGAGTTGGAGGTGCGGATGTCCGTGGAGCGGATCTGCACATTGCGTGGCGACGGGTACGCCTCGCCCAGATCACGCCAACGTTTGCCGGAGCGGGCTAGGTCCATGTACTTGTTCACGTCCAGGGTGTAGGTGCCGTTTTGCTCGCTGACCACGCCTTCCGCCACGAGCAGGTCGGCGATCGGCTTCCAGCTCGCCACCGCCATCGGCGTGAAGAACGGGAAGTCCACGGAGTAGCCGCTGCCCTGCTCGCGTACCTTCTGCGTCGCGGGCGCCGACGACGGGAAGACGAAGTCCTGCTCCGCAATATCCGTGGTGGTGGCGATCTGGCGCGAGCCGGCGGTGGTGACGCTGACGCTGTACCCCAGCTCCTCCAGCCGAGCCACCACGTCGGGGTCTTCGAAGTAGGCGCGCTTCTCCGAGCCGATGACGCCGTGCAGCTGCGTCAGCTTGCCGCCGGACCCGCCGGCCTCACCGGCCGCTCCCCCGCCTCCGCCGTCGCCGTCACCGTCACCGAAGGGCAGCAGCCCCCGTCCCAGCGCGACGGCGGCGATAACCACCCCAACTAAAATGACGCCAAGCACCACGGAGACTTTCCGTCCCCGGGGCTTGGCGTCATGGCTGCTCGGCACACTCATATCTCACATGCTAAATGGCCGGGCCGACATGCGCGCCGCAATCGACGAACTACTGCGCGCGCACCGGCTTTGCCGCCCACTCGCGCGCGGCCTTGTTCGCCTCGCGCACGCGCTCGCGCTGCTCCTCCACGCGCGGGCGGGCGGTGCCGCCGCGGGTGTCGCGGGAGGCGACCGCGCCGTCGACGGTGAGCACTTCGCGGACCTCAGGGAGCAAACGCTTATCGACGCTTTGCAGTTCCTCGTCCGTGAGGTCGACCAAATCCACGCCGCGGGACTCCGCGATGCGGACGCAGGCGCCGGACGCCTCGTGGGCCTCGCGGAACGGCACCCCCTGGCGCACCATCCACTCGGCCAGATCCGTCGCCAGCGTGAAGCCCGCCGGGGCGAGCTCGCGCATGCGGTCCTCGTGGAACGAAAGCGTGGACACCAGGCCGGTGAACGCCGGCAAGAGAATCGACAGCTGGGTCACCGAGTCCACCAGCGGCTCCTTGTCCTCCTGCAGGTCACGGTTGTACGCCAGCGGCATGGCCTTCAGCGTGGCCAGTAGCCCGGTGAGGTTGCCAATCAAGCGTCCAGCCTTGCCGCGGGCGAGCTCCGGGACGTCCGGGTTCTTCTTCTGCGGCATGATCGACGAGCCCGTGGACCACGCGTCGTGCAGTGTGACGTAGCCGAACTCCGGCGTGGACCAGGCGATGATCTCTTCGGCGAAGCGGGAGACGTCGATGGCGATCTGCGCCAGCACGTACGCCGACTCGGCGGCGAAATCGCGCGAGGCGGTGCCGTCGAGCGAGTTGTCTGTGGCGGAGGCGAAGCCGAGCTCCTCGGCGATCGCCTCCGGGTCCAGGTGCAGTGAGGAGCCCGCCAGCGCACCGGAGCCGTACGGCGAAACGGCCAGGCGCTTGTCCGCGTCCTGGATGCGCTCCAGGTCGCGCAGCAGCGACTGGGCGTGCGCCAGAAGAGAGTGCGCGAGCAGGATCGGCTGCGCGGCCTGGAAGTGGGTCTTGCCCGGCATGATCGCGTCCGGGTGGGCCTCGGCCTGCTGGACAATCGCGTCGATCAGGTCAGAGACGTCCTGGGCCACGCCGCGGAGTGCGTCGCGCAGCCACATGCGGAACATCGCCGCGACCTGGTCGTTGCGGGACCGGCCCGCGCGCAGGCGGCCGCCAACCTCGGGGCCGACGCGGTCGATCAGGCCGCGCTCCATCGCGCCGTGCACGTCCTCATCGGTGGGCAGCGGGCCGAACGAGCCGTCGGCGACATCGCGGCCGAGCTTGTCGAGGCCGTCGAGCATCACCGTGAGGTCTTCGTCGCTAAGCAAACCCGCCCTGTTGAGCACCTTCGCGTGCGCCTTGGAGGCGAGCACGTCGTAAGGCGCGAGCACCCAGTCGAAGTGCGTGGAGACGGACAGGGCGAACATCGCCTCCGAAGGGCCGCCGGAGAAGCGGCCGCCCCACAGCGCGCCCTCGTTGGTCTTGTGCTGTTCCATCCCTACTTCTCCTGGGAGGCGGCAGCCGCCCTATCGCGCTTGTTGGCGATCTGGGAGGACAGGCCGTGCAGGCGCACAAAGCCCTTGGCCAGGGTCTGGTCGAAGCTGTCGCCGGTGTCGTAGGTGGCCAGGTTGAAGTCGTACAGGGAGTGGTTGGAGCGGCGGCCGTTGACGGTGGCGGTGCCGGCGTGCAGCACCATGCGGATGTCGCCGGTGACGTGCTCCTGGGTGGACTCGATGAACGCGTCCAGGGAGCGCTTCAGCGGGCCGAACCAGAGGCCGTCGTAGACCTCCTCGGACCAGCGGGCGTCGATGACGCGCTTGTAGCGGGCCAGCTCGCGCTCGACGGTGACGTCCTCAAGCGCCTTGTGCGCGGTGATCAGGGCCACTGCGCCCGGGGCCTCGTAGACCTCGCGGGACTTGATGCCCACGAGGCGGTCTTCCACCATGTCCAGGCGACCGATGCCCTGGGCACCGGCGCGGCGGTTCATCTCCTCGATGGCCTCGAGGACGGTGACCTTGCGGCCGTCGATAGCCACCGGCTTACCGGCCTCGAAGGAGATGATCACCTCGTCCGGGGCGTTGCCCAGGGCCGGGTCCTCGGTGTAGGCGTAGAGGTCCTTTGTCGGCGGGTTCCACAGGTCCTCCAGGAAGCCGGTCTCAACCGCGCGGCCCCAGACGTTCTGGTCGATGGAGAATGGCGAAGCGGCAGACTGCTCGATGGGCAGGTCCTTGCCCTCGGCGTACTCGATAGCCTTGTCGCGGGTCCAGGCGTAGTCGCGGGCCGGGGCGATGATTTCCAGGTCCGGGTCCTGGTTGAGGAAGCCGACCTCGAAGCGGACCTGGTCGTTGCCCTTGCCGGTGCAGCCGTGGGCGACGTGGGTGCCGCCGTACTTGTGACCGGCTTCCACCAGGTGCTTGACAATCAGCGGGCGGGAAATGGCGGAGACCAGCGGGTACTCGCCCTGGTACATGCCGTTGGCCTTGATGGTGGGCAGGCAGTACTCCTCGGCGAACTCGTCCTTGGCGTCCACCACAATGGACTCCACAGCGCCGCAGTCCAGCGCGCGCTGACGCACGGACTCCATGTCCTCGCCGCCCTGCCCGAGGTCCAGGGAGACGGCGATGACCTCGCCGCCGGTCATTTCGGCGAGGTAAGGGATGGCGACAGAGGTGTCAAGGCCGCCCGAGTACGCGAGCACAACGCGGTTAGTCATGGTGAAAGATCTCCTTCGAATTCCAGGACGATTCAGAATTATTCAGTGTATGAAAAATATGCGATCGGCGCAGCGATGTCTATTCGCCGACGTTTTCCTTCAGCCCGAACAGCTGCTGCGCCAGCTCCTTGCCGCTGATCGGTTCGCGGGCGAGCACGAACACCGTGTCGTCGCCGGCGATGGAACCGACCACTTGGTCCAGACCCACGCGGTCGATGTAGCTGGCCAAGTACTGGGCCGCCCCGGGCGGCGTGCGCACCACGGCCAGCTGCCCGGAGTAGTCCACGGAGACCACCAGCTCCTCGATCATGCGGCGCAGCTTCTCGCGCGGGCCGGAGTGCGCCGCTTCGAGCGAATCTGCCTCGCCGCCCACGGTGTAGTAGGCGCGCCCGCCTGCGCGCGGGCGCACCTTCTTCGCGCCGAGCTCGTCGAGGTCGCGCGAGAGGGTGGCTTGGGTGATGTCGATGCCCTCGTCCAACAGCAGCTCGGACAGCTGCACCTGGGAGGACACGCGGGTTGATTCGAGCAGCTCGAGGATTCTCGCCTGCCGCGCAGTGCGGGATACAGGTTGGGTCATACTTGGTGCTCCAAAAGCCAGGCCAGCAGCGCCTTTTGGGCGTGCAGGCGGTTTTCCGCTTCATCAAAGACGCGCGATTGCGGCCCGTCGATGACGTCCGCGGCGACTTCGCTCCCGCGGTACGCGGGAAGGCAATGCAAGAATATTGCATCCTCCGCCGCGCGCGACATCAGGGCAGCATCCACCTGGTACGGCAAAAACGGCGTGCGGCGGTCCTTGCCGTCTTCCTCCATGCCCATGGACACCCACGTGTCCGTGATGACCACGTTCGCGCCCTCCGCAGCCGCGATATCCGAGGTCACGGCGACTTTCGCCCCGGTTTCCTCGCCGCGGCGCCGTGCGCGTGCGACGAACTCCTCGCGCGGCTGGAAGCCGTCCGGAGCGATGACGGTGATGTCCACGCCGGCGGTGGCGAACCCGATGAGGTAGGAGTTGGCCATGTTGTTGTCGCCGTCGCCCAGGTAAACGGCCTTGAGCCCCCTCAGCCCAGCCGGGCCCTCATCCGGGCAGAAGTTCTCCACCACGGTCTGCAGGTCGGCGAGGATCTGGCACGGGTGCAGGTCGTCGGAAAGCGCGTTGATGATCGGCACGGTGGCCGTTTCCGCCATTTCCCGCAGGTTGTCGTGGGCGTAGGTGCGCCACACAATCGCTTCCACGAAGCGCGACAGCACCGCGCCGGTGTCCTGGTAGTTCTCCTTCGTGCCCATCTGCGAGTTGCCGCTTTCGGTGACAATCGCGTGCCCGCCGAGCTGCGCGATGCCAGCGTCGAAGGAGTAGCGGGTGCGGGTGGAGGTTTTGTCGAACAGCACGGCGACGGATTTCGGCCCCTCCAGCGGGCGGCGCGAGAAGGGGTCCCGCTTCAGCTCCGCGGCGAGTGCGAGCACCTCGGCCTGCTCTTTCGGTGTGAGGTCGTCGTCTGCCAGGAAGTGTCTGACCATCGGTTTAGCTCCTTTCTTTCGCTGCGTCGATTGCACGGGCGAGGCGCTTCATCGCTTCTTCAATCTCATCATCGGTGATCACCAGCGGCGGTGTCAGGCGGATGACGTCGTCGCCCGGTGCGTTCACAATCAGGCCTTTTTCGAGCCCATGCTTGACGACGAGCTTCGCCACCGCCTCATCCAGCACCACCCCGAGCATCAGCCCGCGCCCGCGGACCTGGGTGACACCGGGGATCTGCGAAGCTGCGTCGCGAAGCAACTGCCCCTTACGGCGCACCTCGGCGAGGAAGTCCTCGTCGATGGCCCCAAGCACGGCCCCCGCGGCGGCGCAGGCGACGGGGTTGCCGCCGAAGGTCGTGCCGTGCGAGCCCGGGGTAAACAGCTCGGCCGCCTTGCCGCGGGCGATGGTCGCGCCGATGGGAAGTCCCCCGCCCAGTCCCTTGGCCATGGTGATCACGTCCGGCATGACGCCTTCGTGCTGGAAAGCGAAGAAGTCGCCGGTGCGGCCGACGCCGGTTTGGACCTCGTCGGTAATGAAGAGGATCCCGTGGGCGTCGCAAAGATTGCGCACCGCTGTGAGGAAACCTTCTGGAGCGGGGATGACTCCCGTCTCCCCCTGGATGGGCTCCAGGATGATCGCCGCGGTGTTGCCCGGGTCCTGCTGCACCAGGGCCTCGAGCGCCTCGATGTCGCCGTACGGGAAGAACTCGACGCCCGCCGGCATGGGTTCGAACGGCGCGCGCTTGTCCGGCTGGCCCGTCAGCGCGAGCGAGCCTATGGTGCGGCCGTGGAAACCGCGTTCAGCTGCGAGAATGCGGCGGCGTCCGGTCAGGCGCGCGAGTTTGAAGGCGGCCTCGTTGGCCTCGGCGCCGGAGTTGCAGAAAAACACCCGCGCGGTGTCGTCGCCGACGCGAGCGCGCAGCGCTTCGGCGACGTCCACCACCGGCTGGGAGCCGAAGAGGTTGGACACATGCCCCAGGCGCGCCACCTGCGCGCTGACCGCGTCCACAATGGCCGGATGCGCGTGGCCGAGCGCGTTGACGGCGATGCCGGCGAGCATGTCGATGTAGGTGTTGCCGTCTGCGTCGGTGACCGTGGAGCCTTCGCCGGAGACAAGCTCCACCGGCGGCGCTGGGTAGGTATCTAGAAGCGCGGAAGTCCAGCGCGAAGAAAACTCGCTCATGCGTCGTCCTTTCTAAAGATCGTTCCGTCCGGGTAGTGCGCGCGGTCGTAGTCGTCCGGCAGCACCATGGTGCCAACGCCGCCCATGGTCAAAAGCTCCAGCAACACGGAGTGTGCCACGCGGCCGTCGATGACGTGCGCTGCCTTCACCCCGCCCTGGACCGCGGTGAGGCAGGCCTCCATCTTCGGGATCATGCCGGTGTCTAAGCCAGGCAGCATCTTGGCCAGCTCGCCCGCCTCAATCTTGGACAGCAGCGAATCCTTGTTCGGCCAGTCCGTGTAGAGCCCCTCGACGTTGGTGAGCACCACCAGGCGCTCGGCGCCGATCGCGGCGGCGAGCGCTCCCGCGGCCTCGTCGGCGTTGATGTTGTACACCTCGCCGTGCTCCCCCGGTGCGATGCCGGAAACCACTGGGATACGGCCGGCCTCGATGATGTCCATCACCGCCTCCGGGTTCACGTCCGTGATGGTGCCCACCAGGCCGATGTCCTGCGGCTGGCCGTCCACGACCACCTCGCGCTGCTTGGCGGTAAACAGCCCGGCGTCCTCGCCCGAGGTGCCGACCGCGTAGGGCCCGTGCGAGTTGATCTTGCCCAGCAGGTCCCGGCCCACCTGGCCGAAGAGCACCATGCGCACCACGTCCAGGATCTCCGGGGTGGTCACGCGGAACCCGCCGATGAACTCCCCGCCGTCCAGCCCTAAGCGGGCGAGCATCTGGGTGATCTGCGGCCCTCCGCCGTGCACCACCACGGGTTTCGCGCCCACGATGCGCAGGAACACCATGTCGGCGGCGAACGCGGCCTTCAATTCCTCGTCGATCATGGCGTTGCCGCCGTACTTGACCACCACGATCTTGTCGCGGTAATGCTGCAGCCACGGCAGCGCCTCCGCCAGCACGGTGGCGCGCTGCTCGTTGGTCAGATTCGGCATCATCTCTCCCACCACCTAGCTGCTGTAGGCCGAGTTGATCTCAACGTAGGCGTGAGACAGGTCAGTCGTGCGCACCGTCGCGCGGCCCTCGCCGCCGGTGCCTAGATCCACCACCACCGCGATGTCCGACCCGCTCAGATCCACGTCCCGCGCGCCGGGCACTGCACCGGAGTATTCGCAGACGGTGTGGCCATTGAAGGTCACCGAAATGTTGTCCGCGTCCATCTCCGCGTCCGCCATGCCGACGGCGGCGAGCACGCGGCCCCAGTTCGGGTCGGAGCCGAACATCGCGGTCTTGACCAGGCTGTCGCGGCCGATGGTGCGCGCGGCGTGAAGCGCCTGCTCGTCGTCCGCGGCGCCTTCGACGGTGATGCTCACGCGCTTGGTCACGCCCTCGGCGTCAGACTGCATCATCGCCGCCAGCTGCGCGCACGCCTCGTACACCGCGGCGTCCAGCTCGTCCTGGTCCGGGGATACCCCACTCGCGCCGTTGGCCATCGCGATGACGGTGTCGTTGGTGGAGGTGGAACCGTCGATGTCCAGGGTGTTGAAGGTGGTTGCCGTGGCGCGCTCGAGCGCGGTCTGCAGCGCCTGGGCCTCCACCTTCGCGTCGGTGGTCAGGCACACCAGCATCGTCGCCAGCGACGGCGCCATCATGCCGGCACCTTTGCCCATGCCACCGAGAGTCCAGCCGTCGCCCTTGACCAACACTTCTTTGGCGACGGTGTCGGTAGTGCGGATGGCTTCGGCGGCGTCCGCGCCGTGGTCGCCGAGCTGATTGGCGACGGCTGCGATGCCGCTTTCCACCTTTTCCATCGGCAGCAGATCGCCGATGATGCCGGTGGAGCAGACAGCCACCTGGGCGGGCTCTGCGCCCACACCTTCGGCCGTGAGCCGCTGCATAGTTTGCGCGTCATGCAGCCCCTGCTCGCCGGTGCAGGCGTTGGCGTTGCCGGAGTTGAACACCACCGCTTTCAGCTCGCCGGCGGACACCGCCGCGCGGCTGACTTTCACCGGCGCGGCGAAGACCTTGTTGCGCGTGAAAACAGCGGCCGCGGTGTATTCGGGGCCGTCGTTGACCACGACTGCCATGTCCGGCTTGCCGGATGCTTTCAGGCCCGCGTTTGTGGCGGCGGCGGAAAAGCCTTGAGGTGCGGTGACTCCAAGAGTGCTCATGATGAGGGGATCCTTTCAGGGAAAAGAGGTAAGGGGTGTCTCGTCGGCGGTTACGGAGCCACCGCGGCTCGCGACAGACCCGCCCCCTCGGCAAACCCAAGCGCAAGGTTCATGCACTGCACCGCCGCCCCCCGGTGCCCTTGGTCAGGTTGTCAATCGCACTGGTGGCCACAACCTTGCCGGCCGCCTGATCCACCTCAACCTGGACGTGGCACATGTTGGAGCCGACCACGTGCTGCGTCTGCGGCTGCTGGCCGGCAGGCAGCAGGTGCACGAACGGCTCCTCGGCGTAGGCGTTTTCGTAGGCCGCGCGCACCGCCTCCGCGTCCGCACCCTGTACCAGTGGCGCGGTAACGGTGGTGAGGATGCCGCGCGGCAGCGGCGCGAGCACCGGAGTGAAGCTCACGGTGACTTGGCCGTCCGCGACTTCCTCGAGGTTCTGCGCGATCTCCGGCGTGTGCCTGTGCGCGCCGGCGACGCTGTAGGCCTTCAGCGAGCCCATCGTCTCCGCGCCGAGCATGTCCACCTTGGCCTTTTTGCCGGCCCCGGACACGCCGGTAATCGCCACGACCGTCAGATCCGGCTCGATCACGCCAGTCTGCACCGCCGGCCATGCGGCGAGCGTGGCACCCGTGGGAAAGCACCCGGGAACAGCGATGCGCGTTGCCTTTGCGACGTCCTCCCGGTGCCCCGGTAACTCCGGCAGCCCGTAGGGCCACGCTCCCGCGTGCTCCGAGCCGTAGTAAGCGCGCCAGGCTTCGGCATCGCGTAGGCGGAAGTCGGCGGCGCAGTCGATGACGGTCACGTCCTCGCCGAGCGCGGCGCCGATGGCCGCGGAGTGTCCGTGCGGCAGCCCCAAAAAGACCACGTCGTGGCCGGAGAGGACCTCGACGGTGGTCTCTTCGATGACCCGGTCGGCCAGCTCCGGCAGATGCGGCATGAGCTCGCCGACACGCTGGCCGGCGTTGGAAGCGCCGGTGAGCGCGCCGATCTCCAGCTCGCCCGCGAGATACGCCGGGTGGCCCAGCAGCAGGCGGAGAATCTCACTGCCTGCATAGCCCGTGGCCCCCGCGACCGCTACTTTGACAACCTTGCCTTGTGACATGGTCGCAAGTGTAACAGTTATGCAGTCGCGTGGAAGTTATTCAGGGAATAATATTTAGCCGCGCATCTCTGCGCCGAAGCGCTCCTTGGCCAACTCGGCTGCCTTCAGGCGCGCCTCGGAGGCTTCTTCCTCTGTCAGCGTGCGGTCCGGGGCGCGGAACGCCAGGCCGAACGCGAGCGACTTCTTGCCTTCGCCGAGGTTGTCGGAACGGTAGACGTCGAAAAGCGTGACTGCTTCGACGAGCTCGCCCGCGCCCTCTTCGACTGCGCGACGCACGTCCTCGGCCGCCACAGCCTCGTCGACGACCAACGCGATGTCCTGGTTGAGCAGCGGGAACGCGGACAGGCGAGGCGCAGGCAGGCGCTCTGCCAGCGGGATGGCGGTCAGATCGATCTCCATCGCGCAGGTGCGCGCCGGCAGGTTCAGCTTCTCCAGGATCTGCGGGTGCAGCTCGCCGGCGTGGCCGACGACCTCGCCGTCAACCTTGAGCGCCGCGCAGCGGCCCGGGTGCCACGGCAGGTACTCCGCAGCCTCTACATCCAGGTCGACGCCGCACACACGAGCAACGAGCTGTGCGGCCTCGACGGCGTCCGACCATTCGTAGACCCGGCCCTTGCCCCACGGGCCTTCCAGCTCCGTGTTGCCCAGCGCCACCGTCGCGGCGTGGAGGTGCTGCTGTGGCAGCGACTCGACGAGCTCTGCCACAACCTCGTCCGCCGGTCGCTCGGAAACGTCCGGCAGCGGCGAGACGTCCGCGCGCTTTTCCGAGGTCTGCGCCACAGAGTAGATGGCCACATCACCGCGGCCGCGCGCGACGTTTCGGCCTGCGGCCTCCAGCATCGGCGGCAGCAGCGTGGTACCCAGGATGCCGTAGTCCGCATCCAGCGGGTTCTGCACCTTGACGGTGTTGCGACGCGGATCGTCCGCGTCGAGGCCCCAGGTGTCGAAGGTGTCGTTGGCGATAAACGGCGTGGGGATGATCTCCGCGTAGCCGGAGTACGCCAACGCGTGGGTCACCGCACGGCGGCGTCGCTGCAGCGGGCTCAAACCGCGGCCGCCACGGGGCGTGGGCAGGATCGACGGGATGCCGTCCAGGCCCTCCAGGCGCACGACCTCCTCAACCAACTCCACCGGCACGGTGATGTCGGTGCGCCAAGTCGGCGGGGTGACGTCAAGCTCCTCGCCGTCGCCAGCGACCTCGCAGCCGACCTCTTCCAGGCGGCGCACCACGGTCTCGCGTGCGTAATCCACACCGATCAGCTCAGCCGGGCGCGTCGCGCGCATCGCAATCGCATCACGCTTTTCGACGTCACCGACCAGCGTCCTGCCCGCATGAATAGTGCCACCGGCGATGTCCACCAGCAGCGCGCACGCGATGTCGAGGGCGTTTTCCACGAGCTGCGGGTCCACGCCGCGCTCGAAGCGTCGCGAGGCTTCCGAGCTCAGCTTCAGCCGGCGCGCGGTCCGCGCCACGGTCAGCGGGTCCCAGGTCGCGGCCTCGAAGTGGACGTTGACCGTCTCATTCGAGATCTCGGAGGTGGTGCCGCCCATGACACCGGCAAGCGACTGAATGCCGTTGTCGTCGCTGATCACCACATCTTCTGCGGTCAAAGTGCGTTCGACGTGGTCGAGCGTTTCAAACTTCTCGCCGTCGGCGGCGTTGTGCACGCGCAGGCCGCCAGCAATCTTGTCGGCGTCGAAGGCGTGCATCGGCTGGCCGGTCAGCAGCATGACGTAGTTGGTCACGTCGGTTGCGGCGTTGACCGAGCGCACGCCGGCGAGCATGAGCTCGCGCTGCATCCAAAACGGCGCGGTCGCGTTCGGTTCGATGCCCTCGACGGTGCGCACGCCGAAGCGCTTGGCCTTGGTGGACTCCTCCACGGAAACCGCGATGGTCTCGCCAGACGGAGCCGGCACGCCGGAGATGTCGATGCCGGCGATGGACGGATCCTGCGCCACGTCGGAGAACTCCAGGTCGAAGGCGGAGGCGATCTCGCGGGTCAGGCCGCGGGCGGACAGGGCGTAGCCGCGGTCCGGGGTGACGTTGACATCGAAGACGGTGTCGTCCGAGCCCAGAATCTCGCGGGCGTCCTTGCCGGGGGTGGCGGAGCCGTCGTGAAGCGTAATGATGCCCTCGCTTTTCGCGGCGAGCCCGAGCTCCGCCGCGGAGGCCATCATGCCTGCGGAGATGTGGTCGTAGGTCTCGCGCGCGGAGATCTCGAACCCGCCCGGCAGCACCGCGCCCGGCAGCGAGACGACGACCAAGTCGCCCTGCTTGAAGTTGCGGGCGCCGCAAATGATGCCCTGCGGCTCACCGGTGCCGTTGGCCTGGCCGACATTCACCTGGCAGTAACGGATCGGCTTCTTAAAGCCGGTCAGCTCCTCAATCTCCTCCACGCGGCCGATGACCAGCGGGCCGGTGACCTCCGGAAGCGGCGCGTAGCCCTCAGTTTCGAAGCCGACGCGCACGAAGCCCGCGTCGAGCTCCTCGTCGGTGGGGTTGAAATCCTTGTTACCTGCGTTCTGCAGCAGGCGGACGATCCAGTTTTTGGAAATGAGCATTATCGAGAGTCTCCTTTACGCCTGCACGCCGAACGGGATGGTGAAACGGACGTCGCCTTCGACCATGTCGCGCATGTCCGACAGACCATTGCGGAACTGCAGGGTGCGCTCCAGGCCCATGCCGAACGCGAAGCCGGAGTAGACCTCCGGGTCGATGCCTACGGCACGCAGCACGTTCGGGTTGACCATGCCGCAGCCGCCCCACTCGATCCAGCCCGCGCCGCCCTTCTTGTTGGGGAACCACACGTCCACCTCAGCGGACGGCTCGGTGAACGGGAAGTAGTTGGTGCGCATGCGGGTCTTCGTCTCAGGGCCGAACAGCACCTTGGCCAGGTGGTCGAGGGTGCCGCGCAGGTGCGCCATAGTCAGGCCCTTGTCCACGGCCAAGCCCTCCACCTGGTGGAACACCGGGGTGTGGGTGGCGTCCAGCTCGTCGGTGCGGAACACACGGCCCGGACACGCGATGTAGATGGGCACGTCGCGCTCGAGCATCGTGCGCACCTGCACCGGCGAAGTGTGGGTGCGCATGACCTGCTTGGAGCCCTCTTCACCGATGTAGAAGGTGTCCTGCAGCGTGCGGGCCGGGTGGTCCGGGATGAAGTTCAACGCGTCGAAGTTGAAGTACTCCGCCTCCACCTCCGGGCCTTCCGCGACCTCCCAGCCCATGCCGATAAAGATATCCGCAATGTGCTCGGACAGCGTGGTAATTGGGTGCATCGCACCAGCCTGCCTGCGGGAGGTGGGCAGGGTGACGTCCACCTTCTCCTCGCGCAGCTGCTTCTCGCGGTGCTCCGCTTCGCGCTGCACGCGCAGCTGGGCGTATGCCTTCTCTGCGCGGCCTCGGGCCATGTTCACGAACCGACCGGCATCCTTGCGCTGATCCTTCGGCAGCGTCCCGAGCGCGCGGCGGGCCTGCGGGATCGGGGCCTTCTCCCCTAGGTGCGCACGGTGCGCATCTTCCAGCGCAGCGAGGTCCTCGGCCGCCTCAAAAGCAGCGATCGCCTCGTCCGCTGCCCTATTCAGGGCGTCCTCGGTCAGTTCAATCTCCGGAATTGGGTTTGCGTTGTCGGCCACGCTCGTGTTCACCCGCACCTTTCTACAAGTGCGCTGCGCTGTTTATACAGACCGCAGCAGCGTCGGTTCAAAAGCGTCCACCACTTTACCTATCGGCCGACACAGCGACCGCGCGAGGGCGAGCGCTGCAAACCCAGCCGATAAAGCTAGTCCTCAGCGAGCGCCTTCGACGACTCCCACAGGCAGATACTCGCCGCTGTGGCCAAGTTCAACGACTCCGCACTGCCCTGGATAGGGATGGAAACGCGGTGGTCGGCGGCCGACAGGATGTCGTCGCCAAGCCCATGCGCCTCGTTGCCGAACAGCCAAGCGGTCGGCTGCGCGAGCGTCTCCCCCGGTTGTGCTAGGTTCACCTCCCCGTTCATGGTGGTGGCGAAGGTGGACAGCCCGGCATCTTCGAGCTGCCCGATAACGCGACGCACGTCGCGGTCGCGCGCGACGGGGATGTGAAACAGCGAGCCAGCGGTCGAGCGCACCACCTTGGGAGCCTCCGGGTCCACGGTGTCGCCGGCGAAAATCACCGCGTCCGCGCCAACTGCGTCCGCGATGCGGATGATCGTGCCTGCGTTGCCCGGGTCGTTGGTTTCCACGCACACCGCCACCAGCTTCGGCCGGCCCTTCATGATCTTCGGCACCGTCCACAGCACCGGGCGGCACACCGCAAAGATGCCGGTGGACGTCACCGCGTCCGCGAGCGAGTCCGCAGCCTTTTCCGTGATCGCGTGCGTGTACACGTCCATGTAGCCCGCCGCTCGCACGATCTCCTCGAAGCGCTCGGCCGCGGCCTCGGTAACGAAGAGGTCCGTCGCCGCCCCCGTGGCCACAGCGGCCTCCACAGCGTTCTCGCCCTCCGCTAAGAAAGCCTTAGCTTTACGACGAGCTTGCGCCCTCTTCAACTTCCCCGCATTAACCACACGCGGAGTGCGCTCTGTGAACGGCTGCTGGAAATCCAATGGCATAGCTACAGACTACGTTGCGGGCGCTACGCTGTTTGCCGTGCCTACGTTTCCGGAGCTCGTGCGCGCCCGCCTTCTCTCACCGGCGGCGCGCCCTTGGCGAATCGGTTTCGCGCTCGCCGCCCTGCTTTATGCGCTGGGCCTAGTGGCTCTGCCCGGGGCGCCGATTGCCGTTGAGTGGTCCCGGTTCGCGGTTGCGCTCTACGCAGTATTTCTCATTGTCACCGCTTTCTTCGCCCCGGTCACCGCTGGGTTGGGATACGGATTCCTGCTGCAGTTTTCCAATGTTGCACCGGAGTATCGGAGCGCGGTCATCATCATCGGCATGTTCGCAATTGCCGCTGTCGTGGGGTTGCGTGTTCCCGCCAGATTAAGTCTGCCGCTGCTGGCCTATCTCTGGTATCTCGCACAGACAGACTTTCCCTCCGGCGTCTACTTCCCCATTTCGTTTGAAACAGCAACCTTTCTGTTCGTGTTACTCCTTGTTGCGTGGGCAGTGGGCTGGATTTTTCGCGCCTTCCTTATTACACGTGAACGTCAAGCCGACAGGCTGAAGGCAGAACTCGAGCGTGAACGGGAACGTACTGTGAAGGCATTGCACGGGTCGGTGGCGTCCTCGCTTACCTCAGTCGTGCTCCGAAGCGAGGCCTTAGCGATGTCGGGCGACGAGCAGACAGCCAAGGCGGCGAAACTCATCGCAGAGGACGCCAGACGTTCAATGCAGGAAGTTCGTCAACTCATCCGCTTCATGCGTTCCGACGATCCCGCGGAGTTCAGCGCGGACAACGCCTTGAGCACCCCCACATTGGACGACTGCTTGCGATCCTTTTCGGACACGTTGCGCAGTCACGGATACACGGTCACGGAAAGTGGCATGCAAGGCGCGGGCCTGAACTCGATTGCCTTGCGCCACGCTCCAAGTGCGTTCCGCGAGATCCAGACCAACGTAATCAAGTACGCAGATAAGAACCGTCCAGTGATTGTCGCCGCGGTCGAAGACGACAATGACGTGCAGATCCTGGTGCAGAACTTTGGCGCCCCACAAGACCAGGCAGTTGAGATGAGCACCGGCGTCGGTCTTGGTGAGGTCTCTTCCCTTTTGGCTGAGGACGGTGCCACTCTCGACGCCGGCTACCAAGGCGAGGCATTCCGCTACCACCTCACCGTGCCGAAGGAACGAAGGTAGATCAGCGCTGAACCCGGAGGGTACTTTCGTACCGACTTCTCCCCTAAGCGCCCGAAATAATTGCGCACTGTTACCGTGTACACCCATAATTCACATAGCGAATTACAGCTTTAGTTCACGAAAGGACAAGCAAATGCGCAAGTTTGCTCGCCTCACCGCCTCCGCCTTGGTTGCAACCGGCCTCATCGCCGTCGCTCCTGCAGCATCTGCAGAAGCACAGACTGTGGCAACCCCCTACGCAGCTGGCGCCATCGGCGACACCTTCGAGTGCGGTGGCATGCTCGGCCGCCTGTGGTGCTAATCGCACCGAGATGACCACACCCGACCACCCAATCCGGGTTTTCCTCGTCGACGACGATCCGCTCGTCCGCGAGGTGCTGAAAAGCTACCTCGACAGCGCCGAAGGGATCACCGTCGTCGAAACCGCTTCGGACGGATCCGAAGCGCTCGAGCGCATCCCCGAATTAGACGTGGATGTGGTGCTCTCCGACGTCTACATGCAGCACATGGGCGGAGCAGAGCTGCTGCGCAACCTTGTCGCACGCGGAACCGCTCTGGCATTTTTGGCGATCAGCTCCTTGGACAACGACACCGCAATGCTCGACATCCTCGAGCACGGCGGGCGCGGCTACATCCTGAAGAGCCAGCCGCGCGAGGAAATTATCCTGTCGGTGCGGCAAGCAGTTGCAGGCGGCACCGTGATTTCTCCTGCCGCGATGAACAAGCTGCTCCCCCACCTCTCCCAGCGGGACGCACAAGCTCCGCAAGCTGCTAGCGGAGCGCGTTCAAAGGCCGCTATTGACGTGCCTGCGGGCGTTTCCGATACCGAGCAGAAAGTGCTGGAGCTGCTTTGCGACGGCCTGAGCAACGCCGACATCGCGAAGCACCTGAACTACTCCGAGTCCACCGTGAAGAAGATGGTCTCAAAGCTGCTCTCGGCATACGGGGTCTCGTCCCGCCTCGACCTTGTGGTCACCGTCCTCAACGGCCGCGGGCCGCAGGTGCACTAGCCCCCCGGTTCTGAACGAAAGTATCGGCATCGGGCACGAAGGTGCCGAGACACCAAATTTTCCTTGTCCCTCGACTGCAACATCCTTACGTTGATCCCTGTAAGCAATCACCCCGACTGCTAGCGACGCTGGCGGTAGCTTCACAGGAAAGGACAACGTATGACCCGTAAGACCCGACGCATCACTACCGCGCTTCTCGGCACTCTGATGGCCGGCGCTGCCATCGCTCCCGCGAACGCGACCACCCTCGAGGAATCCGCTCCCGAGACCCCGGCGAACAACGACAAACTCCCGATCGTCCACACCTACCGCGGCTCCGACCACTTGAAGGCCAACGTGCTCAACCCGCGCCCGGTGTGCAACTCCACCGAGGACTACCGCACCGTCGTGTACAAGGTGAAGGACAACTTCCTGCCGGTGGGCACCATCTCCACCACGAACCTGTCCGACGAGGCAATCCCGCTGCAGCAGGACCTCTCCCGCACCCAGACTGTCTCCGCTTCCGTCAACGGCTCCAAGACTGAGACGCTGAACCTGGGCGGCTCTGGCTCCAAGGACGGCATCGAGGGCAACATCGGCTACTCCGTGGCGAAGGCGCTCGGCTGGGACGTCTCCGCTGAGCTGTCCTGGAACGTCGGCCAGACCGTCGGCCCATACGATGTGCCGGCAGGCAACACCGGTGAGGCAACCTACGGCTTCCGCACCGTCACCATGACTGGCACCCAGCAGCGCTGCCGCCCGAACGGCACCTGGGCGACCCCGACCGCGTGGGTCGCAAACATGCCGGTGAAGAACGAGGTCCGCGTGAAGAACTTCGACACCCCGGCCGATTCCTGGGCTCCGAACAAGGGCGCACAGACCACCGAGGTCAAGGACGAGCCGAACGCTGAGTACGACAAGGACGTCGACACCCTGAACAAGGGCGACAACATCGACGACGTGGAAAAGGTCGACGACAACAAGACCGCCGACGTCAGCAACAAGGACGTCAACCTCGCCGCCGACAACGAGAAGGCCGCCAAGGAGGAAGCCGAGAAGAACGAGGGCGCCATCGAGGTCGACGCCGTTTCCGACAAGAAGGAAGAGTCCACCGACGACAAGGGCGACGACAAGGCTGAAAAGGCCGAGCACGACCTAGACCTCGAGCCGTACTTCACCGTCTCCTCCGCGAAGGCGAAGGGGTTCGCCGGCTCCACCGCTCTGCGCGTGAAGAACGTCGGCAACGAGCGCTACTGGGGCGAGTTCCCGGCGGTGACCTTCCGCGTCGCAGTCCGCACCGAGGACGGCCCGGAAAACGTTGACCGCCTGATCACCACCACCACCCGCGAGGGCGGCTACGCCCGGGATCTGGGCTGGGACGAGGACGAGCAGGCCCGCATCTTCGAGGTCACCCTGTCCAACCCGATCAACCCGGGTGAGGAAGCAGACCTCGTCTCCTTCTCCTTCGGCGACGGCAACACCAAGGAAGGCCGTCTGACCAACTACATCACCGTTTCCCAGACTGGCCGTCTGGACGGCGACGACTCCGAGTACAACGACCAGGACGTTGACTCCCGCGACGTCACGCTCGACGACTTCGGCCGCGAGAACGAGGGCATCTTCTAAGACAGCCCCACCACAGCGATTAGCGCGCCCACCCCAGCGGTGGGCGCGCTCCCTTTTGCGTGTCGCCCACAAAAGAAAGCTCCCGCCCTCCCCCGACTGTTCGGGGATGGGCGGGAGCTTCGTCGTTAAGCGAAAGTGCTTTACGCAGCCTTCGGAGCGTTGACGTCCTCCGGCAGAGCGTTCTTCGCAACCTCGCACAGAGCGGAGAAGGCAGCGAAGTCGCTGACAGCCAGCTCGGCCAGGATCTTGCGGTCCACCTCGACCTCGGCCAGCTTCAGGCCGTGGATGAGGCGGTTGTAGGTGATGTCGTTCATGCGGGCAGCGGCGTTGATGCGCTGGATCCACAGCTTGCGGAACTCACCCTTGCGCTTGCGGCGGTCGCGGTACGCGTAGGTCTGGGAGTGCAGCCACTGCTCCTTCGCCTTGCGGTACAGGCGGGAGCGCTGGCCGCGGTAGCCCTTCGCGGACTTGAGGATTGCGCGGCGCTTCTTCTTAGCATTGACTGAACGCTTCACACGTGCCATGAGTCAAACTTCCTTTTCTTTTTCTCGTAATCGGTTGATTGATCGGGCAGTGCTTAGGACATGCCGAGGAGGCGCTTTGCGCGCTTGACGTCAGCCTTAGCGACGTCGGTGGAGCCGGACAGCTTGCGGCGGCGCTTCGACGAGAGCTTCTCGTTCAGGTGGCGCTTACCAGCCTGCTCGCGGCGCAGCTTGCCCTTGCCGTTGACCTTGATGCGCTTTGCGGTGCCCTTGTGGGTCTTCTGCTTCATGGTGAAAGCCCTTCAGAGTGTCGATTGTTGGAACTACTTTTTGCCCTTGCGAGCCGGTCCGAAGACCATCGTCATGTTTCGGCCGTCCTGCTTCGGACGGGACTCGACAACGCCGAGCTCCCCGATGTCCTCAGCCAGACGCTCCAGCAGGCGGTAGCCCAGCTCGGGGCGGGCCTGCTCGCGGCCGCGGAACATGATGGTGACCTTGACCTTGTTGCCCTTCTCCAGGAAGCGCTCAACATTGCCCTTCTTGGTCTGGTAGTCGTGCTCATCAATCTTGGGGCGGAACTTCTGTTCCTTGACCACGGTCTGCTGCTGGTTCTTGCGGGCCTCGCGGGCCTTCTGATCCTGCTCGTACTTGAACTTGCCGTAGTCCATGATCTTGGCCACGGGCGGCTTGGCCTTCGGGGCTACCTCAACCAGGTCGAGGTCCGCCTCGTACGCCAGCTTGCGGGCGTCGTCCGTGCGGACGATGCCCACCTGCTCGCCGGACGGGCCGACGAGGCGAACTTCAGGGACGCGGATTCGTTCATTGATCCGAGCTTCAGCGCTGATGAGAACTCCTAGAGACGTAAAGAAACAATGCGTGCCGCACTTGAACCGCAATCGGACTCATCCCACGCGAAAAACCCGCTCACCCTGATGGGTGGCGGGAGTTCGTCCATGGCACGCCAAGACACACCTATGTCTTGCGCACCGTTTGACCCGTATCCAACTCATTTGCACGAGCGGCTTGGGGTGGGATTCACTCCTCTTGCGGCCCCCGCACCCGCATGACACGGGCGCGCTGGGCGGTGTAGGCAGCAATATACATGCTCATGCCTGCACAAACCAAATCGGCGCGCCGAGGACCCGCCTAGGCGTTCGCCAAAATGTCCTGCAGGAACTGTCCGGTGAAGGAACCGGGCACCTTTGCGACGTCCTCCGGCGTGCCCTGTGCGACCACCGTGCCGCCGCCGGATCCGCCCTCGGGCCCCATGTCCACGATCCAGTCTGCGGACTTGATCACGTCCAGATTGTGCTCGATGACCAGTACGGTGTTGCCCTTCTCCACCAGGCCGTTGAGCACCAGCATGAGCTTGCGGATGTCCTCGAAGTGCAGGCCCGTCGTCGGCTCGTCCAGGATGTAGATCGTGCGGCCGTTAGAGCGCTTCTGCAGCTCCGCGGCGAGCTTCACGCGCTGCGCCTCGCCGCCGGACAGTGTGGTCGCGCTCTGGCCGAGACGGACGTAGCCCAGCCCAACGTCCACAAGCGTCTGCAGGTAGCGGTGGATGGAGTTAATCGGCTCGAAGAACTCCGCGGCCTCGGAGATGGGCATCTCCAGCACCTCGGCGATGTTCTTGCCCTTGTAGCGCACCTCGAGCGTCTCGCGGTTGTAGCGCGCGCCTTCGCACACCTCGCACGGCACGTACACGTCCGGCAGGAAGTTCATCTCGATCTTGATGGTGCCGTCGCCGTGGCAGGCCTCGCAGCGCCCGCCCTTGACGTTGAAGGAGAAACGTCCGGCCTTGTAGCCGCGCACCTTGGCCTCCTGGGTCTCGGCGAATAGGTTGCGGATCTTGTCAAACACGCCGGTGTATGTCGCAGGGTTGGAGCGCGGGGTGCGCCCGATCGGGCTCTGGTCCACCTGCACGAGCTTGTCCAGGTGCTCCAGGCCTTCGACCTTCTTCACCCGGCCGGGCACCTGGCGCGCGCCGTTGAGCTGGTTCTGCAGCGTCTTGGCCAGAATCTGGTTCACCAGCGTGGACTTGCCGGAGCCGGACACGCCGGTCACGGCCACCAGCACGCCGAGCGGGATGTTTACGCTGACGTTGTCCAGGTTGTTCTCGCGCGCGCCGATGACCTTCAGTTGCCGTTGCTTATCGACGTCCCTCCGGTGCTCCGGCACCTCGATCACCTTGCGGCCAGCCAGGTAGTCGCCCGTGATCGAGTCTTTGGCCTTGAGGATGCCCTCCGGCTTGCCCTGGTAGACCACTTCCCCGCCGTATTCGCCGGCGCGCGGGCCGATGTCGATGAGCCAGTCCGCCTCCCGGATGGTGTCCTCGTCGTGCTCCACCACGACCAGGGTGTTGCCCAGGTCGCGCAGTTTCTTCAGAGTGGTGATCAGGCGCTGGTTGTCGCGCTGATGCAGGCCGATGGACGGCTCGTCCAGCACGTAGAGCACGCCGGCCAGGCCGGAGCCGATCTGGGTGGCCAGGCGGATGCGCTGCGCCTCGCCGCCGGACAGGGTGCCGGCGGAGCGGGCGAGGGTGAGGTAGTTCAGCCCCACGTCCAACAGGAAGTGCAGGCGCGCCTGGATCTCGCGCAGCACCGCGCCGGCGATCATTTCCTCGCGGTAGCCCAGCACCAGGTTGTCCAGGTACTCGGAGGCTTCCTCGATGGACAGCTGTGTCAATCCCGCGATGGACTGCTCCCCGTGCGTGGTCGACGCCAGGCGCACAGCCAGGATCTCCGGCTTCAGGCGCGCACCGTCACACGTCGGGCACGGCACCTCGCGGGTGTACGCGAGCAGGCGTTCCTTCTGCGTTTCAGACTCAGTCTGCTCCAGCTTGCGCTCCAGGTAGCCCACGATGCCCTCGTAGGCCGCCGTGTAGGAGCGCTGGCGCCCGTAGCGGTTCTTGTAGCGCACGTTGACTTTCGTGGACGAGCCGTGGATCAGGTGCTTGCGCTGCGTCTTGGTCAGCGAGCTCAGCGGCGCGTTGGCGTCGAATTTCTCCTCTTTCGCCAGCGCCTCAATGAGTTTGGTGAAGTACTTCTTGTTCGGGCTGGAATTCCACGGCTGGAACGCATCCACCGCGGGCGCGTCCGGGTCCGGGATGACCAGGTCCACGTCGATCTCTTTGCGCACGCCCAGGCCGTCGCAGGCCGGGCAGGCGCCGAACGGCGAGTTGAAGGAGAACGCGCGCGGCTCGTACTCCTCCACGTTGAGCTTGTGGCCGTTCGGGCAGGCCATCTTCTCGGAGAAGATCTGCACGCGCTCCGGGTCGTCGGCGTCCAGCTCCACAAAGTCGAAGCCGACCAGGCCGTCCGCAAGCTTGAGCGCCGTCTCCACGGAATCCGTAAGACGCTGCTTCTGGCTGGCCTTGACGGTGAGGCGGTCCACCACCACGTCGATGTTGTGCTTGATCTGCTTTTCCAGCTTCGGCGGGTCTGAGAGCTGGTAGGTCTCCCCGTCCACGTTCACGCGCGAGTAGCCCTGCGACGACAGGTCGGCGAACAAGTCCTGGAACTCGCCTTTGCGCTTGCGCACAATCGGCGCGAGCACCTGGAACTTCGTGCGCTCCTCCAGCTCGAGCACGCGGTCTACGATCTGCTGCGGAGTCTGGCGCTCAATCACCGCGTCGCACACCGGGCAGTGCGGGGTGCCTGCGCGCGAGTACAGGAGGCGCAGGTAGTCGTAGATTTCCGTGATGGTGCCCACGGTGGAGCGCGGGTTGCGGTTGGTGGACTTCTGGTCGATGGACACCGCCGGGCTCAACCCGTCGATGTAGTCCACGTCCGGCTTGTCCATCTGCCCCAGGAACATGCGGGCATACGAGGACAGCGATTCCACGTAGCGGCGCTGCCCTTCGGCGAAGATGGTGTCGAAGGCGAGCGAGGACTTGCCGGAGCCGGACAGGCCGGTAAACACCGCCATCTTGTCGCGGGGCAGCTCAATGTCCACGCCCTTGAGGTTGTGTTCGCGCGCGCCGCGCACTGTCAGCTTTTCGGCCACGTCACTCTCGCTTTCGTCGATTAGTACTCCCAAGACGCTACCAACGCGCGATTGCGGGGAAACATTCCTGAGTAGCCTTGGGTGCATGCTTACCCTTCGCCATATCTCTGTCTCCGACATGGACAACAACTGCTACCTCCTCTGCAGCGAGGGGCAGGGGTTGCTTATCGACGCAGCTTCGCACGCCCCCGAACTCCTGGCCATGGCCGACGACGCCGGCGTGAAGATCACCGCGGTGCTGACCACGCACCGGCACTACGACCACACCCGGGCGCTCAAGGAAGTGCTCGAAGCCACCGGCGCGAAGCACTACGCGCCGTTCTTGGACGCCCCGGCGATCCCTGCCCCGGCCGATGTGGAGCTCAACGACGGCGACACGATCGAGTTCGCCGGCCACACGCTCCCCGTGACCATCCTGCGCGGCCACACCCCGGGCGGCGCCTGCCTGACTGCGGAGATTGACGGCACGGTCAACCTGTTCGTCGGCGACTCGCTGTTTCCCGGCGGTTTGGGCAAAACCCAGTCCGAGGGAGACTTTGTCCGCCTCTTCAACGACGTGAAGGAGAAGGTCTTCGACGTCTACCCGGACGAGGCCGTCGTTTGGCCGGGCCACGGCAAACCCACCACGCTCGGCGAGGAGCGCCCGCACCTGGACGACTGGTGGGATCGTCGCTGGTAACCGAAAAACCCACCACCGCGGTGGCGCAAAATCGCTACACTCGGCGGGAGCACATTCAGCTACAAAAAAGTAAGGATTGGGTAAAAGTATGATCCGGAAAATCGCACGCCCGATGCTGGCTTCGGTCTACGTGATCGACGGCGTCGAGACCCTGCTGAACCCGGCTGGCCACAAGGACAGCGCGGACAGCGTGTTGAAGAAGCTGCGCGCCCTGACCCCGCGCGAGTACCGCGGCTTCCTGCCGAAGAGCCCGGAGACCGCCGCGCAGATCGTCGGCGCTACCAAGGCTGGCGCTGGCGCGTCCTTCGCCATCGGCAAGTTCCCGCGCCTGTCCGCCACCCTGCTGGCCGCCACCGCGCTGCCTACCGTTGTGGGCCGCCACGCGTTCTGGGAGGCAGAGGACGACGACGAGAAGGCACGCCGCCGCACCGGCGCCCTGACGGACCTCGGCCTCGCCGGCGGTGTCCTGCTGGCCACCGTGGACAACAACGGCAAGCCGGACCTGAAGTGGCGCGCGCAGCACGCTGCCCAGACCGCGCAGAAGAACGTCAAGCAGGCGCTGCCGACCAAGTCTGAGACCGAGAAGGCTTGGGGCAAGGCGTCCGACTGGTTCTCCGACGCGACCGACCAGGTCACCGATTACGTCGATGACAACAAGGGCGACTGGAAGAAGAAGGCCAACAAGGCCGGCGACGCCGCGAACGACTGGTTCGGCGACGCCAAGAAGCAGGCGTCCAGCTTCCTGTCCGACGCCGGCGACTGGTTGGACGACGCTGCGGACAAGGCATCCGACAAGGCCGAGGACGCGTACGGCGACATCAAGCCGTCCAAGATCCAGCAGTTCAAGGCGAAGCGCAAGGTCAACAGCATCGTCGACGACCTGCAGGGCCAGTTGGACGACCTGCAGCCGTCCGCCCTGGACAAGTTCAAGGCGAAGCGCAAGGTCAACAAGGCTTCCGCCAAGGCCCAGGACAAGGCGCAGAACGCGGTCGACTCCCTGCAGGACGCTTGGGACAAGTTGGACACTGACCCGAACTGGATCACCAAGCTCAAGTGGAAGCGCAAGGCCAAGAAGGCCGAGAAGAAGGCGCAGAAGCTGGTGAAGAAGGCGCAGAAGAAGTTCGCGTAACCACTCGGACTACTTAGCGGCCCCGGGGCTGGGAATATTCCCTGCCCCGGGGCCGTTTGTTGTGAGGATGCAGGAAACAGAACAGACATACGTGGATCAGCTCTTCGCGCACCTGGATAGCGAGGTGGCGCGGGCGCAAGCACGCCTGGAAGAGGTGCAGCGCGACGTGGACCCGGACAATCCGGATTCGGACGCGCTGGTGCGCCGCGAAACGGAGTACCACGGGCTCAACGCGAAGCTGGACGCACTCAACGTCGCAGAGACCGGTTTGGTCTTCGGCCGCATCGACGTCGCCGACGACGACCCGGAGAACCCGGTGCCGGGGCGGCCCGATCTGGAGCGGCGCTACATCGGCCGCATGGGCATCGACGACCGGGAGGACAATTACCGCACCCTCCTGCTGGACTGGCGCGCTCCCCTCGCCCGCCCGTTCTACCTGGCAACCACGGCGCACCCGGAGGGCGTGGAAACGCGCCGGAATATCCGGATGCGCGGCCGCACCGTCACGGCGGTGGACGACGAGGTGCTCTCTGGCGACGCCGCGGAATCCTCCAACGCCGGCGTCGGATCCGAGGCGGCGCTGCGCCGCGCGATGAACGAGGCCCGCACCGGCCACATGCGCTCCATTGTGGAGACCATCCAGCGCGAGCAGGACGAGATCATCCGCGACGCCACCCGCGGCGTCATGGTCGTCCAGGGTGGCCCGGGCACCGGCAAGACGGCGGTGGCGCTGCACCGCATCGCGTACTTGCTCTACACCTGGCGTGAGCAGCTCACACGCACCGGTGTGCTGGTGGTCGGTCCGAACGCGACGTTCCTCGAATACATTTCACGCGTGCTGCCGGAGCTGGGTGAAACTGGCGTGGTGCTGTCTACCGCCGACCAGCTCGTGCCTGGTTTTACCCCCACAGGCCAAGACAGCGTCGCCGCGCGCGAGGTGAAGGGCTCGGAAGAGATGGTGACCATCCTCAAGCGCGCCGTGCAGTCCTACGAGACGCTGCCGGATGCGCCTGTGCGGCTCACCTTCGATTCGGTGCCGGTAGATGCCACCCCGCAGATGGTCAAGGCCGCGCGCACGAGGGCGCGTCGTTCGCGGCGCCCGCATAACCAGGCGCGCGCCTACTTCGCGGAGCACTTGACGCAGCTGCTGGCGGAGGCGCTGGCGAAGCGCATCGGCGAGGACCCGCTCGGCGGGGCGAACCTGCTCTCGGACGCGGATGTGGACCAGCTTCACGACGACCTCGCGGACGACCCCCAGGTAGAGCAACTCATCGACGCGCACTTCCCGGAGCTGGACCCCGTGGAGGTCCTGGATGCGCTGCTGACCGACAAGGACGCCATCGCCGAGGTCGCCCACGACTACGACGACTACACCCGCGACGCCCTGTACCGCGCGCCGGGCTCCCCGTTCAGCCGCGCGGACACCGCGCTTGTGGACGAGCTGGCCGTGCTCATCGGCACCGTCGACCCCGAGGAGCAGCGCCGGAAGGAAGAAGAGGAATGGCGCGAGCTCGTTGCCGAGGCTGAGGGCGCGCTCGACGTCCTGTCCTCGTCTGAATCCACGGACAACGACGACGACCAGTTCGAAGCCGAGATCCTCTCCGCAGCCGACGTCATCGACGCGGAGACGCTCGCGAGCCGCCAGCGGGAGACGGACACCCGCTCCACCGCGCAGCGCGCACGCGCGGACCAGACGTGGGCGTACGGGCACGTCATCGTGGACGAGGCCCAGGAGCTGTCCCCAATGGAGTGGCGCATGGTGTTCCGCCGCTGCCCGTCGCGGTGGATGACGCTGGTGGGCGACACTGCCCAGACGTCCTCCCCCGCCGGCGTCGACGACTGGACCAACGCGCTGGAGCCTTTTGTGGGCAACCGGTTCCGCCTGCACGAGCTGACGGTGAACTACCGCACGCCGAAGGAGATCGCGGACTACGCCGCCAAGATCCTTGCTGAGATCGACCCAGAGGCCACCGTCCCGGAGGCGATCCGCGAATCCGGCGTGCCGGTGCAGTTCGTGGAGGACTTTAGCCTCGTCGAGAAGCGCGACGGCTTAACCGCCGTTATTGACGCCGACAACGTCGGCGAGATGAAGGGCCTGGAGTTCGACAACGTCGTGGTGGTGGAGCCGAGCAAAATTAAAGAGGCCTCGCCACAGGGGTGGCAAGACCTCTACGTCGCCGTCACCCGCGCCACGCAGACGCTGACGGTGGTCGGCGAATAGTGCCTTAGTTGACCGTGTGAACGATCATGACGTCGCAGTCGGACTGACGCGCGACGTCCGCCGGCACGGAGCCCAGCAGGCGGCCGGTCAGGGAGTTGATGCCGCGGTTGCCCACCACGAGCAGGTCCGCCTTGTTGTCGTTGACGATGGCCATCAGCGCCTGCACCGGGGTGCCCGGGCGGGTTGCGGTCTGCACGTCCGGTGCGCCTGCGGCGCGGGCGTGCTCGGCTGCGCCCTCGAGGTTCTCCAGCGCCTTCTGGTCGCCCAGAATGGTCACGGAATCCTGACGCAGCGTCTTCGCGGCCTCTTCCTCGTTCTCGTAGTACGCGGTACCGATGACGAGGGTGGAACCGAAGGCAGCTGCAATCTTCGCGGCGCGCTCAACGGCCAGCAGAGAGGACTTGGAACCGTCGGAGCCGACGACGATGGTCTTGTAGTTATCGGCCATGTGAAATCACCTTTCAAAAATGCGACGCGGTTAGCGTGCTTAGTGTACCCCTTGGCGGTTTAGTCGTGTCCCTCTGCCCGGGTATCCACGAGCATGACGTCCACCGGGGCCTTCTTGGCCACGTTGCCGGGGATGTTGCCGAAGATGCGGCCGGCCATCGAGCGCATGCCCTTGTTGCCCACCACGAGCAGGTCGACGCCGTACTCGCCGACGGCCTCCACCAGCACGTTTGCGGGCTGTCCTCCCTTGGACACCAGGTTGACCTTGCCGGCCTGCTCCTCCTTGGCAATCTCGTCCGCCTTGCGCAGAATCTCGCGCGCGTTGGTGGCGGTGACGATGTCCACGCGGGACAGCTCCGCGTTGGTGGAGTTCAGCATCGAGCCGGACGCGGTGTAGTGGGCGCAGATGATGGTCAGCTCGGCGCCGTAGACGCGGGCGAGGCTGGCTGCGGCACGCACTGCGACCATGGAGGTGGCGGAGCCGTCGGTGCCGACAGCGATCGACTTGTAGGTGTGCAAAGCAGGTTCCTTTCGCTAATTTCCTGTGTCTTTAATACCACGCAGCTCTCGTTTGAGATCCGCAATCTCGTCTCTGAGTCTTCCGGCAAGCTCAAACCTCAGTTCGCCGGCGGCGTCGCGCATTTGGACCGTTAGGTCGTCGATAAGCTTTTGCACCTCGTCCGAGGCCATGGTGGACACATCCGGGCGCTCGGCGACGGCCGCATCGGAGCTCAAGCTTGCCGACGCATCCGCGTCCGCGTTCTCATACACCTGGTCCAGAATGTCCGCGATAGCCTTGCGCAGCGGCTGCGGGTCGATGCCGTGCTCTTCGTTGTAGGCGATCTGCTTTTCGCGGCGGCGCTCCGTCTCGTCGATGGCCTCCTGCATGGACTCGGTGACCTGGTCGGCGTACATGATCACCTCGCCGGAGACGTTACGTGCGGCGCGGCCGATGGTCTGGATGAGCGACTTGGTCGAGCGCAAGAAGCCCTCCTTGTCCGCATCCAGGATGGCCACGAGGGAGACCTCGGGAAGGTCCAGGCCCTCGCGCAGCAGGTTGATGCCCACGAGCACGTCGTACTCGCCGAGTCGCAGCTGGCGCAGCAGTTCCACGCGCTGCAGGGTGTCGATGTCGGAGTGCAGGTAGCGCACCTTGATGCCGTTATCCAACAGGTAGTCCGTGAGGTCCTCGGCCATGCGCTTGGTCAGCGTGGTCACCAGGACGCGCTCGTCCTTGTCGGTGCGGGTGCGGATCTCGTCGATCAGGTCGTCGATCTGGCCCTTCGTGGGCTTGACGGTGACCTTCGGGTCCACCAGGCCGGTCGGGCGGATCACCTGCTCCACAAACTCGCCCTGGGCAGCCTCGAGTTCGTAGTCGCCGGGTGTGGCGGACATGTACACAGTCTGTCCGACGCGGGCCTCGAACTCGTCAAACGTCAGCGGGCGGTTGTCCACTGCGGACGGCAGGCGGAAGCCGAACTCCACCAGGTTGCGCTTGCGGGACATGTCGCCCTCGAACATGCCGCCGATCTGCGGCACGGTGACGTGGGACTCGTCGATGATGGTGAGGAAGTCCTCCGGGAAATAGTCGATCAACGTCGCCGGCGCAGACCCCGCCGGGCGGCCGTCCATGTGCCGCGAGTAGTTCTCAATGCCGGAACAGAACCCGACCTGCTGGATCATCTCCAGGTCGTACTCGGTGCGCATGCGCAGGCGCTGCGCCTCGAGCAGCTTGCCCTTATTCTCCAGCTCCTCGAGCCTGTCCGCGAGCTCCTCCTTGATGGCCTCGATGGCCTTTTCCATGCGCTCGTCCGTGGCCACGTAGTGGGTGGCCGGGAAGATGCGCACCTCGTCTTCCTGGCTGATCACGTCGCCGGTCAGCGGGTGGATGTAGTACAGCGAGTCCACCTCGTCGCCGAAGAACTCCACACGCACGGCCACCTCTTCGTAGGCCGGGATGATGTCCACGGTGTCGCCCTTGACGCGGAAGGTGCCGCGCTTGAAGTCGATGTCGTTGCGCTCGTACTGCACGTCCACCAAAAGGCGCAGGAAACGGTCGCGCTCCACTTCCTCGCCCACGCGCAGCACAATCGATCGGTCCAGGTAGGACTGCGGGGTGCCCAAGCCGTAGATGCAGGACACCGAAGACACCACGACCACGTCGCGGCGGCTCAAAAGCGCGGAGGTGGCGGAGTGGCGCAAGCGCTCCACGTCGTCGTTGATGGACGAGTCCTTCTCAATGTAGGTGTCGGTCTGCGCGATGTAGGCCTCCGGTTGGTAGTAGTCGTAGTACGACACGAAGTACTCCACCGCGTTGTTGGGCAGCAGCTGGCGCAGCTCGTTGGCCAGCTGCGCGGCCAGCGTCTTGTTCGGCGCCATGACCAGCGTGGGACGCTGCTGCTTCTCAATCAGCCACGCGGCGGTGGCGGACTTACCGGTGCCGGTCGCGCCCATGAGCACGACGTCGCGCTCGCCGCGGTTCAAACGCTCGTCCAGCTGCGCAATCGCCGTTGGCTGGTCGCCGGAGGGTTCGAACTCGGAGACGACCTCGAAGGGTTTCTCGCGTCGCTCAATCTCGCCCACGGGGCGAAACTCAGACTGCGCGAGGACGGGATGTTCAGCAGCAAAAGCCATAGCGGCCAGTGTATCGCCAAGAGCGTCGGCGAGGCATTGCTCGTCGATAAGCAATGCCGCGAGCGCTAGGCGGCGTACTTGCGGGAGGTTTCCAGCCACTCCTGCAGCTCGCCGGCTTCCTCCCACATGGAATACAGCGCGGAACCGCCCGGGCGCATCACCGCCTGAGCGCGGCGGCGGATCCACTGCCTGTCGTCCATGGTAAACGGGTAGTCGATCCTGCCCTCAAGCCCCTCCGGCAGATGGCCGTTGATCACTGCGGCGAGCGCGATCACGGATTCCGCTTCCCCCGTTCCCAGTGAGCCCAAACCGCATTCGAAGCGGAACTGGTCCATGCGGAACGTGCCGTTGACCAGCGCTGTCACGGCATCATTTGCGGAGTCGTTGTCGAACGGCCCCGTGTTCCACGTTCCCATGCACCGAAAGTTAAGGCAGCAAGGTAAATGAAACGTGTCACACCGGTAAATTTCGCCAGTACAGTTCACTAACCTTTGATTCTTTCGATAAGTGCGGCCACCTGCGGTTCCAGCGCCTCGAGGGGACCGTTGTTGTCGATCACGACGTCTGCCGCCGAAAGCCGCGCGGCGTCGTCGATCTGTTGCGCCATGCGCGCCCGCGCGTCGGCCTCGTCGAGCCCTCGCGTATCGACGAGCCTCCTGACCCTCTCCTCCTTGTCCACATCCACGACAACGGTGAGGTCCATGTCCTTGTGCAGCCCGAGGTCCACGAGCAACGGCATGTCGTAGATAACGGCCTGCTCCCCCGCCTCTTCCGCGGCTGCGAAGCGGCGCTCGGACTCGGCCCGGATGGCGGGGTGCGTGATGGCGTTGAGGCGCTGCGTGTCTTCCGTCGTGGCGAACGCGCGGCGCGCGAGCTCCCCGCGGTTGAGCGCCCCGTCGTCGCCGATGAGGTCCGCGCCGAACTCCCGCGCTACCTCGTTCAGCACCGGCGAGCCGGGTTCCATGATCTCGCGTGCGATTTGGTCGGCGTCGACCACGGCGAAGCCAGCGCTGCCAAGCATCCGCGCCACCGTGGATTTTCCGCTGCCGATGCCGCCTGTCAGGCCCACTTTCTTCATGGGGCCGAAGATAGCAAAGCGCCCCGCACACCTGTGTGGTGTGCGGGGTGCTCGTCGCTAAGCACTCGCAAGCTCGTGCTTAGGCAAGGGGTTGATCTGAACCCCTAGTCGCGAACTTGTGAGCGACTAGTTGCCAGCGAGCTTGTCGCGCAGCGCAGCGAGCTGCTCGTCGGAAGCCAGGGAGCCGATGTTCTCCTCAGCCTGCTCAGCTGCCGGAGCTGCAGCTGCAGACTCGGAGGAGTAGTTGGCCTGATCGCCCTCCTGCTCCGCGGCCTCGGCGGCAGCGGCGCGGTGACGCTCGATCTGGGCGGTGTGGGCCTGGTGGCGACGCTCTGCCTCGGCGTAGCGTGCCTCCCATGCCTGACGAGCCTCGTCGTAGCCCTCCATCCACTCGTTGGTCTCCGGGTCGAAGCCCTCCGGGAAGATGTAGTTGCCCTGCTCGTCGTAGGAGTCGGCCATGCCGTAGCGGGACGGATCGAACTCCTCGACGTAGTCCTCGTCAGCCTGCTTGAGGGACAGGGAGATGCGGCGACGGTCCAGGTCGATGTCGATGACCTTGACCATGACCTCTTCGCCGACGTTGACAACCTGGTCCGGGACCTCCACGTGACGCTGAGCCAGCTCGGAGATGTGGACGAGGCCCTCGATGCCCTCCTCGACGCGGACGAACGCGCCGAACGGGACGAGCTTGGTGACCTTGCCCGGGACGATCTGGCCCACAGCGTGGGTGCGGGCGAAGACGCGCCACGGATCCTCCTGGGTCGCCTTCAGCGACAGGGAGACGCGCTCGCGGTCGAGATCGACGTCGAGCACCTCGACGGTGACCTCGTCGCCCACTGCGACAACCTCGGACGGGTGGTCGATGTGCTTCCAGGACAGCTCGGAGACGTGCACCAGGCCGTCGACGCCGCCGAGATCGACGAACGCACCGAAGTTGACGATGGAGGACACGACGCCCTTGCGGACCTGGCCCTTCTGCAGCTGGTGCAGGAAGTCGGAGCGGACCGCGGACTGGGTCTCCTCCAGGTAAGCGCGGCGGGACAGGACCACGTTGTTGCGGTGCTTGTCCAGCTCGATGATCTTGGCCTCGAGCTCCTGGCCGATGTACGGATCCAGGTCGCGGACGCGGCGCATCTCGACCAGGGATGCCGGCAGGAAGCCACGCAGGCCGATGTCGAGGATGAGGCCGCCCTTGACGACCTCGATGACGGTGCCGGTAACCGGCTGGTCGTTGGCCTGCAGCTCCTCGATGGTGCCCCAAGCGCGCTCGTATTGAGCACGCTTCTTGGACAGCATCAGGCGGCCTTCCTTGTCCTCCTTGGTCAGGACAAGCGCGTCGATCTCATCGCCGACCTCGACCACGTCTTCCGGGTCGACGTCGTGCTTGATGGACAGCTCGCGGGTGAGGATGATGCCCTCGGTCTTGTAGCCGATGTCGAGCAGGACCTCGTCGTGGTCGACCTTGACCACGGTGCCGGTGACGATGTCGCCATCGTTGAAGTACTTGATGGTCGCGTCGACTGCGGCGAGGAATTCCTCAGGGCCACCGATGTCGTTGATGGCTACCTGGGGTGCGTTGGAAGTGCGCATAAGTTCTATGTGCTCCGAAAAATAGGAGATCGTGTTTGGACAGAAGCGTCTCTCTCGGCCACGTAAACCTGCAGCTAGAGTGCTATAGGCTCGCGTGCGCCGATCTCACGCTGCGACGGCCGCCTCACCCTCCTATTACGGTGGGCCCCGTGCCCGCGCGTAGACACGCCCGCACGAGTGTAGACACTTTGCCCAGCTAGAGCAAATGATTCGCAGGTGCTTTCCGACGTCCATCCGGTTGGCCCCGACCGCTAGCATAAGCGGAGTCTGATAGATACCAACGGTTTTGGGAGCAATCGTTTATGTGGAAACGCAGCCTCGCAGTCGCTGCATCATTTGTCGGCATTGTCGTCGGCGCCGGTTTCGCCTCCGGCATGGAGGCGCTGCAGTACTTTGTCGCCTACGGCACCAACGGGTTCTTCGGGGTGATACTGGCCAGTGTGACCATGCTGTTCGCCGCGACGGCGTTCATGACCTTCGGCTCGTACTTTTTGGCGCGCGAGCACAACGAGGTCTTCTACAACGTCACTTCCAAGCCCGCGGCGTTCATCATGGATTGGTCCGCGGTGGCGTGCATGTTCTCCGTCGGGTTCGTCATGTTCGCCGGCGCTGGGTCGAACCTGAAGCAGTCGTTCGGGTGGCCCATCTGGATCGGGGCCGTGGCCATGCTCGCGCTCATGCTGGTCGTCGGCCGGTTCGACGTGGACAAGGTCTCCTCCGTCATCGGCTGGGCCACCCCGCTGCTGGTGGTGTTCGTGCTGATTGGCAGCATCTACTCGTTCACCCAGGTGGACGTGAATTGGAGCGAGGTGGGCGACTACGCCCAGCAGGAGGTTGCCCGCGCCGACGGCACTCCGTACTGGTGGCTGGGCGCGCTTAACCACACCGGCTTGAACGCGTTGTGCGGCGTGTCGATGGCGTTGGTGATGGCCGGCGACGAGTTCGACACGAAGAGCACGCGGTATGGCGGGATCCTCGGCGGCGTGATCTACGCGGTCATGCTCGCGCTGCTGGTGGCGTCGCTATTGATTCAGGTGGAGTCCGTTAACGGCGCGGACATGCCGCTGCTCGCCGTGATCGACAACGTCGACCCGGTGCTCGGCTTCATCATGACCTGGGTCATCTTCCTCATGGTCTTCAACACCTGCCTAGGCATGTTCTACGCGTTGGCGAAGCGCCTGACCAGCAAGCACCCGGAGCGCTTTTACCCCACCTACGCCATCGCCTGTGTCGTCGGGTTCGGGCTCTCCTTCGCGGGTTTCCAGCCGTTGGTGAACAGCCTGTACCCGATTCTGGGCTACCTCGGGCTGTTCGTCATGGCGGTGATGACGGTGACCTACCTGCGCCACCGCGACGAGCTGAAAGACGAGGGCGAACGCCGCGCGGACGCAGTTGAGGCCGGAGACGGCCAGGAAGTCGAGGATCTCGCCGCCGAATCCAACCTGGAGGAGGACGAGTTCAAGGACGCGGTCCAAGAAGAAGTTGAGTCGTCCGAAGACGACAACAAGCGCCGGTCCCTCAACGACCTGCTCTAGCACACCGGGGGTACACATCGGGGGCGAAACACTCCGTTACGCGCAAGTGAACTGCACGTAACCCGCCACCTTTAATTGCTGGCCAGCCGTCCAACTATCCTGTGATCCAGTTAACGCAGTGTTCGATCCTGAAGTTATCCTGTGGGACCGTTGAGCGTTTCCTTACCTATCGGTAAGGTCGCACTTGGCTTTCGGGGGACGACCTGGCCAGGGGTGAAATCTAAGCCCCAGCCCGGTCAAGGCCATCCCCGGCGGCCCCTTCCCCCCAAGGGGAGGTCCACAACTGAATACGCACTCGGAGCTGCTGGGGGAGGCTCCACGGGGGATCACGGCCGTGGGTGGGGTGCCGTGCGCGAGGCGGGTAGGAATCGATATCGTTCCTACCCGCCTTCGTGTTGGCGCCACCGCTTCCTTAGTGCGCGGCGGCGTCCCAGTTGGCGCCAGTGCCGGCGGAGACCTCCAACGGGACGAGCAGCTCGATGGCGCCGTCCATCTCCCGCTCCACAATTTCGCGCACCTCGTCCAACTCGTCCGGGGCAATCTCCACGACCAGCTCGTCGTGGACTTGGAGCAGCACGCGGGACTTTTTGCCTTCCAGCGCGGCGTCCACACGCAGCATGGCCACCTTGATGATGTCCGCGGCCGTACCCTGGATCGGCGCGTTCAATGCAGCGCGCTCGGCGTTTTCGCGCGCCACGCGGTTGTCGCTGTTGAGCTCCGGCAGGTAGCGGCGGCGGCCGAAAACGGTGGACGTGTAGCCGTCGCGACGCGCCTGCTCCACCACCTCATCCAGGTAGCGCTTCACGCCGCCGAAGCGCTCGAAGTAGCTGGCCATGATGTCCTTCGCCTCGCCGGCGGAGATGGACAGCTGGTTGGACAACCCATACGCCGACAACCCGTAGACCAGGCCGTAGGACATGGCCTTGACGCGGCGGCGCAGTTCCGGGGTGACCTGGTCGATGGGCACGTCGAACACGCGCGAGCCGACAAAGTTGTGCAGGTCCTCCCCCGCCCTGTACGCCTCGATCAGGCCCTCGTCCTGGCTCAGGTGCGCCATCACGCGCATCTCAATCTGCGAGTAGTCGGCCGTAAGCAGGCACTCGTAGCCCTCGCCCACCACGAACGCGGAGCGGATCGCGCGGCCGGCCTCGGTGCGCACCGGGATGTTCTGCAGGTTCGGCTCCGCGGAGCTTAAGCGGCCTGTCGACGCCACGGTCTGGTTGAACGTGGTGTGGATGCGCTCGTCCGACTGCACCGTCTTAATCAGCCCCTCGATGGTGGACTTGAGTTTCTGGTGCTCGCGGTGCGCCAACAGGTGGTCCAAAAACGGGTGCGGGTTCTTCTCCGCCAGCGCTTCGATCTCGCCCGCGGCCGTCGAGTACCCAGTCTTGGTCTTCTTCGTCTTCGGCAGCTCGAGCTTGTCGAAGAGCACTGCGGACAGCTGCTTGGGCGAAGACAGGTTCAGCGAAGGCTCGTCCACAAGCGCACGCGCCTCCTCCTCTATCCGCTCGACCTTGAGAGTGAGCTCCTTGCGCTGGTTTTCCAGCACGTCCAGGTCCACCGCGATGCCGGTGTGCTCCATCTCCGCGAGCACGGTGACCAGCGGCAACTCCAGGTCTGCGTAGAGCTCGTAGGAATCTATCTCGCGCAGCTCCTTGGTCAGCTCCGCGGACAGCTCCAGGATCGCCGCGGCGGCGTCGACGTCTGCGGTGTCGCCGAGCAGGCTCATCTGGTCAGAGCCGACGTTGAGCTGGCGCTGCAGGTGGCGCTGGTAAATGTCCTCCAGCGCGTATGTGCGCTGCCCCGGACGCAGCAGGTACGCGGCAATCGCGGTGTCGTGCGCGATGCCGGCAAGTTCGATGCCCCGGCCACGCAGCATGTGGTACGCCTCCTTCGCCTCGTGCATGAACTTCGGCGCGTGCGACTCCAACCACTGCTTGAGCGCGGCGTCCTCCTCGGCGCTCAAGTCAGCGGCGAGCTTGGATATGCCATGCCTTTGCTTATCGACGATCGCCAGCGCCACCACATCCCCCTGCCCGGGAGTAGCGTTGCCCGAGACATAGACGGCAAGGCCGTCGGCCTGACGGGGCTTGAGCCAGGCGTCCAGCGGCTCGTCGTCGATGGTGACGTCTTCGAGTTCGACGGTTTCCGGCTCGGGCGCGGCGCCGTCGGTAGGCACGGCGGCGAGGACGCGCTCGCGCAGGTTGACGCCGAACTCGAGGTCGTCGAAGCGCGCCGCAACCTGGGTGACGTCCGCCGGTTTGAGCTCCAGGTCGTTCGGCGCGACCGGCAGCTCGACGTCCGTGACCATCTGGGTCAGCTCGCGGTTGAGGCGGACCTGGTCGATGCGCTCGCGGAAGTTGTTCGCAGCCACGCCCTTGAGCTCGTCGGCGCCCTCGATGAGCCCTTCGAGGCTGCCGTACTGCGAGATCCACTTCGTGGCGGTCTTCTCCCCCACCTTGGGCACGCTGGGCAAGTTGTCCGACGGGTCGCCGCGCAGCGCCGCGAAGTCCGGGTACTGCGCAGGTGTCAGCCCGTACTTGTTCTCCACTTCCTCGGGCGTGAACCGGGTCATGGTGGACACGCCACGGGTGGGATACAGCAGCGTGGTGGTGCCGTCCACAAGCTGAATGTAGTCGCGGTCGCCACTGACCAGCACGATCTCGAAGTCACCCTCAGCGCGGGCCTGGGTGACCAGCGTGGCGACGATGTCGTCCGCCTCGAAGTTCTCCTTGCTCAAGGTGGTGATGCCGAGATCGCCCAGCACGTCCTCGATAATCGGCACCTGGCCCTTGAACTCCGGCGGCGCTGCCTCGCGCTGCGCCTTGTACTCCGGGAAACGCTCAGTGCGGAACGTCTTGCGGCCCACGTCGAAGGCGACGGCGGCGTGCGTCGGCTTCTCGTCCGCCAAGATGTTGGCGAACATGGATAAAAACCCGTAGACCGCATTCGTGTGCTGTCCGCCTGAGGTGGAGAAGTACTCCGCGGGCAGCGCGTAGAAGGCGCGGAAGGCCATCGAGTGGCCGTCGATAAGCAACAGTCGCTTCGTGTTCTCGGGTGTATCGCTCACGGTTGGTCAGTCTAGCGGGCAGCCCGACATGGCCCGGCTCGCCCATTGGCGAGGTGATTTCGTCGCAAGGGCTGCGCTGGGATAAACTTTCGCCCGACGCCCCAGTAGCCCAATTGGCAGAGGCAACGGATTCAAAACCCGTCCAGTGTGAGTTCGAGTCTCACCTGGGGCACGCTGTGTTGTCTCGAGACATCGTTCCTACGGTGTCTCGAGGCTTTTTGTTTTTCCGGGGTGGGCTGAATCCAGACCTCAGGCCGAGCTCACCTGCAAACCCCCAGGTCGCGCCTGCACTTGAGGTCTGGTTTTGCGCTGAGGTCTGGTTCATCCAGCACTCTCATTGAGGCAGCCACATCAAACAGTCCAGGTCGCCAAGTTCTATAACCACGATGTAAAGCGCTCTTGACACCCAGAACGCTTTACTTTACATTCTGTAAATGGAAGGAGGCCATATGGGCGACCACACCAACACAGTTCGCAAATGGCGGCGCTGGCACGAGTTGTCGCAACAGGAGCTCGCTGACCGTGTCGGTGTTTCCCGGCAGACCATCGCCAATATCGAGCGGGGCAACTACTCGCCTTCCGTCTACTTAGCGCTGGACATCTGCCGTCAGTTTGAAAAGTCAGTTGAAGAAATCTTTGGCCAAACCAAGGAGGAATGATGTTCAAGAATTTCGGAGACTCCATAGTTAATTACGTCGACGACACCGCCACCGACGAGTTCGAAGCCGCGACGTACCACAAAGCAAACTCGGTGGGCTTCTTCACCTCGCTGATCGGCATGGCGCTCGTCGGCGCGATCCTCGCGTGGGCGCTCCCGGCCCGGCAGTCCCTGTGGTCGGCCATCGTCTTGCTGATCCCCCTGATCAGCAGTGCGGCGAGCACGCAGTGGATGCGCAACTACGTCGCAGAACCGATCTTCCAGCTGCGTGACACCCCACGCAGCGTCCTCATTACTTACTGGACACTGTGCGCGGTCTGGCTGGTGGGTGTGATCGTCACCGGCGGTTTCGACCCCTCCGGCAGCTTCGACAGCGCGGGCGCTACCGGCGCCATCGTCGGCGCTGTTGTGGGTGCAGTGGTGGCCGGAACCATGTTCGGGCGCCTCAGTAAAAAGCGTCGCCAGCGCGACTTGGAGCGCCTCGACGCGGAGGCCGAAGACTAGCGCCCGCACCTCTCGCCGACCCCGCAGACCGCGTCTGACCTGCGGGGTTTTCACATACATAGGCAACCTATATAGTCTCCCTATGCACTCCAACGAGGACCGCGCCGTGCTCGCCGTTGAGCTAATTGCGGCGGGCAGCCACTTCACTCGCGCCGCCTACCAGGCGTCCGGGATGGAACTCTCCAACGTCTCCATGCGCGCGCTTGCGGCACTCGAGCGTGAACCGGGGCTCCGGATTGGAGAGCTTGCAGCACGGGAAGGCATTCGCCAGCCCTCAATGAGCCAAGCCATGAAGCGGCTTGTGGACGACGGCTACGCCGCCAGGCACACCGTCGACGATGATGCTCGCGCAACAGCGCTCACCATCACCGACGCCGGCCGCGAGGCTTTGCACAACTACAGGACGGCAGCAGCCGAGGCGGTGGCCCCGGTTTTCGAGACGTTGAAACCGGAGGACGTCGCAACGCTTCAGCGCGCGGCGGAGCTCCTGCCGGAGCTGACAGAAGAATTGAGACAACGAGAAGGAGGACGCGCGTGACAGACACGCCGCACGAAAGATCCGCATCCCATTCCATTTTGAAACAGCCCGTAGCGGTATGGGCCCTTGCCTTCGCCTGCGCCGTCTCGTTCATGGGCATCGGGCTGGTGGATCCCATCCTGCCTGCGATCAGCCGCGAACTGGATGCCTCCCCAACGCAAACGATGCTGCTGTTTACCAGCTACCTCCTGATCACCGCGCTGGCGATGTTCTTCAGTGCGTTTATCTCATCGCGTATCGGTGTCAAGACCACACTCCTGATTGGCCTAGCGCTGATCGTCGTGTTCGCGGCGCTCTCTGGCGCCGCAGGCTCCGTCGACGCAATCATCGGCTTCCGCGCCGGCTGGGGTCTAGGAAATGCACTGTTTATCTCTACGGCGCTGGCGGCCATCGTCGGCGCGGCGGCCGGGCACGCGGGCCAGGCAGTGATCCTGTACGAGGCCGCGATCGGCGTCGGTATGGCCATCGGCCCCCTCGCCGGCGGCGTGCTGGGTGAGATCAGCTGGCGTGCACCTTTCTACGGCACTGCAGTGCTCATGGCGGCCGGCTTTATCGCGATTGCGACGCTGCTGGCCAAGGCGCAGCGCAAACCGGAGCCCGTCGCGCTGACGGCGGGGCTCGCAGCAGCCAAGGACCCAGCCCTGCTCACTCTCGGTTTGGTGGCGTTTTTCTACAACTTCGGGTTTTTCACCCTGCTCGCCTACTCGCCCTACCCCATTGAGGAAGCTGCCGCGCTGAGCGGGCGCAACTTCGGCGCGACTGAGCTGGGCTACGTCTTCTTCGGCTGGGGCCTGGCGCTGGCCGTCTCTTCGGTATTCATCGCGCCTCGCCTGACCCGCGCCTTCGGCCTGATTCCGGTGGTGGTGACCGTACTCCTCGGTTTCAGTGCAGTTCTCGCCGGCCTCGGCTTTGGCGCTCACCGGTTGGGCGTCGTAGTGGTCCTGGTCATTCTCGCGGGTTTCTTCAGTGGCGTTTTCAACACCGTGCTCACTGAAGCCGTCATGGAGGCGACGGAGATGCCGCGCAACGTGGCGTCGTCGAGCTATTCGGGGATGCGCTTCCTCGGCGGCGCTGTGGCGCCAGCTGTATCCGGCCCGCTGGCCGCGTCGCTGGGCGCTGGCGTGCCGTACTGGTTCGGCGCCGCTTCACTCGTGGTCTCGCTGGTGATCCTCTTCGCAGGTCGAAAGACTCTGCATCGCATTCTCTAACGGATTGGTTAAGATACGCCTCATGCGCAAGTCTCTCATCGCCGGCGTGACCGCCGGAGCACTCGTCCTTGCAGGCCTGAACGCACCGTCCGCCACCTCGCAGACCAAGCCGGAAGGCACCGGCATCACCGCAGAAGATGCCGAGGTTCTCCGCAACACCGCGGACGCGTTTGAAAAGCTCTCGGCGGAGGGCACCTCATCCAGCAGCGAGGAAGGCTCTTCCAGCAAGACCGACAATAAGAAGAAGGGCCCGCGGAAGCCGGGCGACCCGTCGCCGGACCTGGAGTGGCTGGACCAGGACCCCGAGAACGATCCGCTCTACATCGACCCGGAGAAGAACCCGCTCAAAGAGGTCTCCTCTTCCGACATGTTCTTGGAGTGGACCGACGACATGGAAGAGGGCGAAGGCAAAGAATTCGTCCAGGCGTGGGCGCGCAACTCCTCCGTCCCGGACACCGCTAACCCGGTCGAGCTGTGGAAGCAGGAGGCCCAGGGCTCCGCGATGATGTCCTCCGGTTTCTTCACCGGTGATTTCGCGCAGTCCTCCGCAGGTTCCAGCCAGGCCACCTCGGTGCTGATCCCCGTGTTCTTGGGGATGCTGGTGATCGGCTCGCTGATTGAGCTGGTTATGCGCGGTATTCGCATGGCGCAGCAGTAGCCAAAAACATTTGCTTATCGACGGCCCCAGGGGTGACCTTGGGGCCGTCGATACGCATTTGCACCCCGGTGTAATATACGATGGCTTGTAAATATTCATCGTGTATTGGAGCCGGTATGCAACACACCACCTCCCTGCGCGTCGCCGCGTGCCTGAGCGCGACAATGCTGCTCGCGGGTTGCGTGACCAACGAGGAGGGCGGCACCCCCGACGGCTGGGAACCAATCGTCCCGGACGCTGTGCCCGAAATCGCGGCAATGGTGCCGCCGGAGGTCGCCGCTGACGGCGTGCTCAACGTGGGCACGAACCCGCCGTTCGCCCCCTTCGAGTTCAAAGACTCGCAAGGCGAGCTCATCGGCGTGGAACTCGACCTCGCCCGCGCCGCAGCAGCGGTCATGGGCATGGATTTCCAGGCCGACGACATGGACTTCGCCATGATCCTGCCCGCCGTGTCCTCGGGCAACCTCGACGTTGGCGCGTCGGGCTTCACGGACAACGAGGAACGCCGCCAGTCCTTCGACTTTGTCAACTTCCTCTACGCGGGCGTGCAGTGGGCCGCCCAACCAGGCGACGACGTGGACCCGGACAACGCCTGCGGGCTGACAGTGTCGGTGCAGCGCACCACTGTTTCGGACACCGACGACGTGCGCCCGAAGTCCGAGGCCTGCGTGGCCGCCGGCAAGGACCCGATCACGGTGCTGGCCTTCGACACCGCAGACAACGCCGCCCTCGCGGCGCTGGTGGGTCGCGCCGACGCGTACAGCGCGGACTCCCCTGTCACTGCCTGGGCCGTGGAGCGCTCCGACGGCGTGCTGGAGATGGTCGGCGAGATGTTCGACGCAGCCCCCTACGGCTTCGCGGTGCCGAAGGGCTCGCCGCTGGCCGACGCGATGGCGGCGGCGATGCAGCACCTCATCGACACCGGCGACTACGAGCGGATTCTCGAGCAGTGGAACATCGACACCGGCCTCTTGGACCAGGCCCTGATTAACGAACAACCTCTGGGAGGACAGTGAGCATGAGCACCCCCTATTCCAAGTACGCGGCGAGCCAGAAAGAGCGCACCCGCCCCGAGCGCATCCAGGCCAAGCCGCTGCGCCACCCGGGCCGCTGGGCGCTGGCCGCCCTGCTCGTCGTCCTGGTGGTCTGGTTCGTCATCGGAGCCGCGCGTAACGACGCCTACGGCTGGGACACGTACTTCGCCTACCTCTTGGACACCCGCATCGCCACAGCGGCGCTGCACACCATCGCGATTACGGTGCTGGCCATGCTTCTCGGCGTGATCGGCGGCGTGCTGCTCGCCGTGATGCGCATGAGCCCCAACCCGGTGTTCAAGACCGTCGGCTGGGTCTTCCTCTGGATCTTCCGCGGCACCCCGGTCTACGTCCAGCTGATGTTCTGGGGCCTGATCGGCGCCATTTACGACACGATCAACCTGGGCTTCACCGAGATCCCGCTGGACCCGTTCACCTCCTCGGCCTTCGCGCTCGCCGTCGTCGGCCTGGGCCTGAACGAGGCCGCCTACATGGCCGAGATCGTCCGCTCCGGCATCTCCGCTGTCCCAGAGGGCCAGGTGGAGGCCTCCAAGGCGCTGGGCATGAGCTGGGGCCAGACCATGCGCCGCACGGTGCTGCCGCAGGCCATGCGCATCATCATCCCGCCCACCGGCAACGAGTTCATCTCGCTGTTGAAGACCTCCTCGCTCGTGGTGGCCATCCCCTACTCGCTGGAGCTCTACGGCCGTTCCATGGACATCGCCGCCGCGCTGTTCGAGCCGGTGCCAATGCTCTTGGTCGCCGCCACCTGGTACCTGGTGATCACCTCGCTGCTCATGGTGGCGCAGCACTACCTGGAGCGCTACTTCGACCGGGGTGCCACCCGCCAGCTCACCGCCCGCCAGCTGGCCAGCCTGGCGGATGCCGAGGGCACCATCCCCAACAACGTTGAAATCGTGGAAGAACCGCAGAAGAAGGGGCAGCGCTAATGACCGTCAAGCAAAAGCCAATGATCCAGGCCGTGGACGTGTGGAAGTCCTTCGGCAACCTCGACGTGCTCAAGGGCATCGACCTGGAGGTCTACCCCGGTGAGGTTGCCTGCCTGATCGGCCCGTCCGGCTCCGGCAAGTCCACCCTGCTGCGCTGCGTGAACCACCTGGAGAAGGTCAACGCCGGCCGCCTCTACGTCGACGGCGAGCTGATCGGCTATCACGATCGCGACGGCGTGCTGCACGAGATGAGCGAGAAGGACGCCGCGAAGCAGCGCCGCGACATCGGCATGGTGTTCCAGAACTTCAACCTCTTCGGTCACCGCACGGTCCTGGACAACATCATCGAGGCCCCCGTGCACGTCAAGGGCCAGCCGGCGGACCAGGCAAAGGCCCGCGCGATGGAGCTACTAGAGATGGTCGGGCTGGGCACCAAGGCGGACGCCTACCCCATCCAGCTTTCCGGCGGCCAGCAGCAGCGCGTGGCCATCGCGCGCGCGGTGGCCATGGATCCGAAACTCATGCTTTTCGACGAACCCACGTCCGCCCTCGACCCCGAACTCGTCGGCGAAGTGCTGCGTGTGATGCGCGAGCTGGCGGAGCAGGGCATGACCATGCTGGTGGTGACCCACGAGCTGGCGTTCGCCCGCGAGGTGGCCGACAAGGTCGCCTTTATGGACGGCGGCCAGATCATCGAGTACGGCACCCCGGAGCAGGTGCTGGACAACCCGCAGCACGAGCGCACCAAGGCGTTCGTGTCCACCCTCTTCTAGCGCCGAAATCTTGTAGAACTCGGCAAATCATCCGCCTTTTCGGAATTCGACCTGGGAAAACGCATTCCAGTTGCCGAGTTTTACAAAATCTCAGGCCAGTAGGCCGCGCACTAGCGCCGTCACCCCGCCCGCGAAGGCCAGGCCGAGCGCGATACGGTGCGCGGTAGCCGGCGGCACGTGCGGCGCCAGGCGCTTGCCTGCCGCGATCCCGATTGCCAGGGCCGCCAAGGTAGCGACCCACAGCGCAGGCTCGATGCCGGTGACGTCCGCAGCGCCGGCGAACACCTTCACTGTGAACGACAGCGTGCCGCCAACCAGAAAGACCGGCTGCAGCGTGGCGGCGTAGACCCGCTGCGGCCAGCGCGCGGCCTCCGCGTACACCGTGATCGCAGGCCCTGCCACCCCGGCCAGGGTGTTCATGAACCCGCCGATCACACCGGACGCGGCCGCTGGCACCACCCCCTCGACCCGCGGCACGTAGCGCTTGCCCAGCGTGACCACCGAGAGCGCGAGCAGCAGCAGCGCCCCGACCAGCACGAGCAGCACGTTGGTCGGCGCGTTCGCCACCACCCAAGTCCCCGGGACCACGCCGAAGACGAGCGCAAGCGCGATCGGAGCGAACTTTTTCCAGTCCACGTCCGCGCGCATGCCCCAGGTGTTCGTCGCAGCGTTAATGACGGCGAGGAGGTTGACCAGCAGGATGCCGTCGACAGGCCCGAGCAACAGCGACAGCACAGGGGCGGCGATCAGCCCCACGCCCATGCCGGAGATGCGCTGCAGGCACGCGCCCACCGCGACGGCAATGCCGACGCCCAACGCGACGAGCACTAGCGGTACTTCTCCGCCATCGCCTCGCGCACGGTATCCGGCACCAGGCCAGTGACGTCGCCGCCGTACTTGGCCACCTCCTTGGTCAGCGAGGAGGAAATGTAGCCGTACTTCTCGTCCGTGAGCAGGAAGTAGGTGTCCACGCCGGTCAGGCGTCGGTTCATCTGCGCCATCGGCAGCTCGTACTCGTAGTCCAGCGAGGAGCGCAGGCCCTTGACCAGGGCGGTGATGTGGTGGGCGGAGGTGTAGTCCACAAGCAGTCCGCCCCAGCTGTCCACGCGGACGTTGGGCAGGTGCGCGATCACCTCGCGGATCAGCTCGACGCGCTCGTCGATGGAAAACAGCCCCGAGGTCTTCGTCGGGTTACCGGTGACCAGGACCACCACCTCGTCGAAGTGCCGCGAAGCGCGGGTGACAATGTCCAGATGGCCGTTCGTGATCGGGTCGAACGAACCCGGGCACACTGCGGTAGTCATTTACTCCTCCACCTCTGCTTCAATTTCCGGATCCGAGTACACGGCCATGTCCATGCGCGCGATGCCGTAGAGGCGCTTCTTCAGCTTCTGGCCGGTCGGGGTGAACTCCTCCGGCCAGGCCGTCTCGGGGCTTTCGCGGTGGCGCTCGACGACGACCACGGCGCCGTTGTGAAGCGTTGGCTTCAGCGCCTCCACCATTTCCGCGACGGCTTCATCCGCGAGCTCGTACGGCGGGTCCGCGAGCACGATGTCGAAGTGGTGGCGCGGCGCGCGGGCGAGGTACGTAGACGCCTTCACCGGCTCGATGGTCACATTCGGGTGGCCGACCACACCGGCGTTGTACTCGATGACGCGCACGGCTTCCGGGTTGTTTTCCACCAGCACGACTTCGGCCGCGCCGCGCGAGGCAGCCTCCAGCCCCAGGGCGCCGGAGCCGGCGAACAGGTCGAGCACGTTCATGTCCACGAACCCGAATCGGACCTGCAGGGAGGAAAACAGGCCCTCGCGCGCTCGGTCCGAGGTGGGACGTGTACCCTCTGGCGGCACCTTGATCTTGCGGCCGCGGGCCTCGCCGGAAATGATGCGGTTCATGGCCACAACTCTAACGCCCTAGCTCTTGTCCAAGTACTCGAAGTCTTCCGGAATGAAATCCGCGGTGGCGGCTCGGGCGAACTCGAGGTTGTCCGCCACCAGGCGGGCGGCGTCATCGTAGGCGCGGCGCACCAGCTCGAAGTCCTCCACAAGGTTCAGCAGCTTCAGCGTGCGGTGCATGCCGGACTGCTGGGTGCCCAGCACGTCGCCTTCGCGGCGGTTGAGCAGGTCCAGCTCCGCCAGCGCGAAGCCGTCCGTGGTGGACGCGACCTGGCTCACGCGCTCAAACGACGGGGTACCTTCCTCCGCCTGTGTGTGGAACAGGCACAGCGACTGGTTGCCGCCGCGGCCCACGCGGCCGCGCAGCTGGTGCAGCTGGGAGACGCCGAAGTGCTCGGATTCGCGGACCATCATCACCGTCGCGTTGGGCACGTCCACGCCGACCTCGATCACCGTGGTGGCCACCAGCACGTCCACCCCGCCGGCGGCGAAGTCCGCCATGACGGTGTCCTTCTCCTCGCCCTTCATCCGGCCGTGCAAAAACGCCACGTTGAGCCCCTCGAACTCGGTGGACGCGAGCTCGGCGAAGACCTCGAGCACGCCACCCTCGCTGTCGATGCGCGGGCACACCACGTACGCCTGGTGGCCGGCGGCGACCTCCTCGCGGATCTTCTCCCAGGCGCGCGCCACCCAACGCGGTTTGAACTCGGGCACCACCGCGGACTGGATCGGTTTGCGCCCGCCGGGCAGCTCGCGCAGGGTGGACACGGTCAAGTCGCCGAAGACGGTCATGGCGATGGTGCGCGGGATCGGCGTCGCCGTCATCACCAACAGGTGCGGGGTTTCATCCCCCGCCTTGGCGCGCAGCGCGTCGCGCTGTTCCACGCCGAAGCGGTGCTGCTCGTCCACCACCACAAGCCCGAGGCGGAAAAACTCCACCCCATCCTGGATCAACGCGTGGGTGCCCACCACGATATCGGCCTCGCCGGTCATGATCTTCAGCAGCGCGTCCTGCTTCTGCGCCGCCGTCATCGACCCGGTCAGGGCAACCACGCGGGTGGGCAGGCCGGCGTTCATGAGCACCTTCGTCATGGAGCGGGCGTGCTGCAGCACCAGCACCTCCGTCGGCGCGAGGAAAGCACACTGCGCGCCGTTGTCCACGGCCTGGAGCATGGCGATTAGCGCCACGATGGTCTTGCCGGAGCCGACCTCACCCTGCAACAGACGGCTCATAGGCACAGTGCGCGCCATGTCGCGGGTGATCTCCGCGACCACCTCGTCCTGCCCGGAGGTCAGCGGGAACGGCAGGCGCTGCACCAGCAGGTCCTGGTCGCGGCCTTTCACGCGCGGCAGGGACTTGGCGCTGCGGGCCTCCGCGTCCGCGCGGCGCACGCCCATCGCCAACGCCACGGACAGCGCCTCGTCGTACTTCAGCCGCTCCAGCGCACGGGCAGGCCCCGGCGGGCCCGGCTCGTGGATCTGGTGGACTGCCGAGTTCAGGGGCAAAAACCCGATGGGGGTGAAGCCGAGAGGCTCGTCGATAGGCGGAAGCTCCTTGAGAACCGCATGCACCGCCCCCATGATGGTCCAGGTGCTGACATTTTTCACCGCCGGGTAGATTGGCAGCCACTCGCGGCCGCTCATGATCTGCTCGATGTCGCCGAAGTGGCCGAGCTGCCGCAGCGCGCCGGTGGCCTGCGTGGGCCCGTCCAAAAGCACGAAGTCCGGGTGCGAGAGCTGCGGCTGGTTGCGGAACACGTCGTACTTGCCGGTGAGCATCACCCGCCGGCCCTCTTTGAGCACGCGCTGGGCGTAGTGGGAACCGAAGAAGGCGGCCAAAAACACCTGGCGGCCGTCGTCCACGTGCACCTTGTAAATGGGCCGCTTCGGCTGCTTCTTGGAGGTGAGTTGCTCGGTGCCCACGACCGTGCCGATGACGTTGAGCGTGTCGCCCGGTTTCACCCCGGCGAGGTCAGCGCCTGTGCCGTAGTGCAGGTAGCGCCTCGGGTAGTGCCGCAGCAGCTCGCCGCAGGTGTGAATGTCGAGGTGCTTGCCTATCGCCTTGGCCTGCTTCAGCGGAATAACCAGGTTGAGCGGGCGCGTGTCCTCGAAACCCAGCATCTACTCCACCCCAATCTCCGCGCAGGCTTGCAGTCCGTCCGCAGGATAAACCATCACGTCGACGCCCAGTCTGCCCGCGAGCTCCTCCAACGCGTCCGCGCGCAGCTCGTCCGGGTCGAACAGGATGCTCACCTGCTCCCCGCCGTGTTCGAGCAGGCGGCGGCAGGCGCGTTCCACGGCCTCCATCGGCTCGTCGGCGATGAGGAGGTGCTCGCCGCGGGAGGTGACCACCACATCGCCCTTTGCCACGGCACCGCCCACGGTGAGCGCGCCCTTCTCCGCGCGGAAGGCCAGGGCTGTGCGCATCTCGCCGGCGGCTTCGGACATGGTGAACGCGGCGGTGGCCAGCGGCTGCGCCGGGTCGTGCACGGACAGCGCCGCGATGCCAGAGACCAGCCGCACGGTGGGCAGGATGGTGATGGATTGCTCCACCGCGCGCGCCGCGTTCTCCACCGCCGCGAGCTCGCTGTTGCTCAGCTGCCCGTTCGGCAGCACGATCACCTCGTTGCTGCCGGAGCGGGTGATCGCGTCGAGCATGTCCGCCGCCACGTTCGGCCCCGGCACCACCGTCACCGCGCCGGAGGCGGCGTACAGGCTGGTCACGGACCCCGGCGGGGTCACCGCGATGATCAGGCGCTCCGGCGCGCCGGCCGCTACCGCGCTCGTGAGCACCTCCAAGCGCAGATCCGCCACCTCACCTGCGGCGAAGGCGGTCTCGATGACTTTGCCGGCGTCGCGGGAGTGAATGTGCACCGTGGCCTCGCCGTCGTTCAGCGGCGCGACAATCAGGCTGTCGCCCAGCCCCGCCAGCTCGCCTTTCAGCGCCTCCAAGTCCCCGCGGAAGCTGAACATCACTTCCAGCTCGCCCTGGGTGCCGTGGGTTTCGGGCTTTTGCCTATCGACGTCCTCCGGTTCCCGCTCACCTTCCCCCTCAACCGTCAGCGTGTTCAGCACCGCCACCAGGCCCGCCCCACCGGCGTCGACGACTCCGGCCTCGCGCAGCGCCGGCAGCTGGTTCTGCGTGAGCTGCAGGGCGTCTTCGGCGGCGGCGGTGGCGGCGGCAGCGACGTCGGCAAGCGGGAGGTGCGCGTTGGGTCGTGCGGCGTCGGCCGCGGCGCTCAGCACCGTGATGATGGTGCCCTCGACCGGCTCCGCGATAGCGCGGTCCACGAACCCGACGGCGTTGGTGAGCGCGACGGCAAGCATCTCGCCTTCCGTCACCCCGTAGCTGGCGGCTTGGGCGAAGCCGCGGAGGATCTGGGAGAGGACGACTCCGGAGTTGCCGCGCGCCCCGCGCACCGCGCCGACGGCCAGCGCCTCGGCGACCTCGGTCAGGCCCGCGCCGTCTTCCAGCTCCGAGGCGGCCTCGACCGCAGCTGCCATCGTGTGCGCCATGTTGGAGCCGGTGTCCCCGTCCGGTACTGGGAAGACGTTGAGTTCGTTGATCTCCGCGCGTTTGCGCTCTAGTTCGCTTAAGGCGCGGTGGGCCCAGGCGAGCAGGCGTGCGCCGTTAGAAAGCGGAGATGCAGACATGCTGAGAGAGTTTACAGGTTCTGCTTAGAGTGCCCAGTTGACCGGCTGGGCACCCATCTTTTCCAGCGCCTGATTCGCCCGCGAGAACGGACGGGAGCCGAAGAACCCGCGGGAGGCGGACAGCGGCGAGGGGTGCGGTGACTCGATGCGCGGGGTGTCGCCCATAAACTTCGCGGCCGTCTGCGCGTCGCGGCCCCACAGGATGGCCACCAGCGGGGTGCCGCGTGCTACCAGCGCCTCAATCGCAGTCTGAGTCACGGCCTCCCAGCCCTTGCCGCGGTGCGACGCCGGCGCGCCCGGGCGCACGGTAAGCACCCTGTTCAACAGCAAGATCCCCTGCTTCGACCACGAGCTCAAGTCCCCGTCCTTGCGCGGCGGGACACCCAGATCGTCCTGCAGCTCCTTGTAAATGTTCACCAGCGAGCGGGGCGCGGCTACCCCGGGCTGGGTGGAAAACGCCAGCCCCATCGGATGCCCCGGTGTTGGGTACGGGTCCTGGCCCACAATGAGCACGCGCACATCCTCGAACGGGTCCGCAAACGCGCGCAGGATGTCGTTGCCGCGCGGCAGGTACTCGCCCTCGGCCCGCAGGAAGTCGCCCATCGCGTGGATCTGGTCCTCCACCGGCGCCAGCGGCGCTTGCCAGGATTCGTGCACGGGCAACATCAGAAGCTCTCCCATCCTTTTTCGGTGGCGGGCGCGGAGCCGTCGATACGCACGCCTTGCTTCCTGGATACCGCACCGATGGAGCGGAAGCCCACCGGCGCGGAGCCTTCTATGGTGCCGATGAGTGTGTGGTCCTCGCCGCCGCCGAGCACCCACTCCCAGGGGTCCACGCCGAGCAGCTCGCCCGCCTGCACCAGCAGCCGGTCGGGGGCGATCGCGTTGGACGCCAGGTCGACGCCCACGCCGGACGCCTCCGCGAGCTGGGTGAGATCCCGGATCAGCCCGTCCGAGTTGTCCGTCATCGAGCACGCCCCCGCAGCGCGCGCCACCACGCCGCGGCCCGGGGTCAGCTCCGGCACCTGGTGCGCGGCGACCAGTGGCTCGAGCTGCGCCGGGACGTCCACGCCCGCCTGCAGCAGCGCCAGACCCGCCGCGGAGTAGCCGAGGCGCCCGTGCGCGATCACGCGGTGACCCGGGCGAGCTCCGTCCAGCGTCAGCGGCGGGCGGTTGCCGCCGAGCGCTCCCATGGCGGTGACGGACACGACCAGGTAGTCGCCGCCCGTGATATCGCCGCCGACGAGCTCGCAGGCGTAGTCCGACGCCATGTCGCCCACCCCGCGCGCGAGCTCCTCCAGCACCTTCGCCGGGGTGTCCGGGTGCGCGGAGACCGCCATCAGCGCCGCAATCGGGCGCGCGCCCATGGCCTCGATGTCCGCGAAGTTCTGCACAGCCGCCTTGCGCCCCAGCAGGTACGGCGTGGTGGTCTCCGCGGTGAAGTGGCGGCCTTGGACCAGCATGTCGGTGCTGGCCACCACGCGCGAATTCGGCGCGGCTTGGGTGAGCACCGCGGCGTCGTCGCCGTTGAGCGCGGACGGCGCCTGGGCGCGGATCAGCGCGATGACTTCGCGCTCGCCGAGCTCGCCCAGTGTCGGCCCATCGGTGGGAAAGTCTGTCTCGATCACGTCTGCGCGCACCCTTTCACTAGACTCAGCCGCCATGGGTTCCACGGCGCATGATGCTCAATTTAACCGCACCACCATCTACGTCAGTCTTGGGCTGGCGGTGGCGCTGGTGCTCGGCGTGCTCGTCGGCGCGCGCGTGTTCTTCAACCGCGTTGCGTTGCAGCCGGTGGCGATGACGCAGCTGCCCGCGCCCGAGGCGTCTTCCGCGGAGTGCACATCGCTTATCGACGCCCTCCCGGCCACCCTCGCCGACCTCAAACGCGCCGAGTTGGCCGAGCCCGCCCCCGAAGGCGCCGCCGCGTGGCAGGCCTCCTCCACCGAGCGCATCACCCTGCGCTGCGGCGTGGACGTGCCCGCGCAGTACACCCCGTACGCACAGACCGAGGACATCGACGGGGCCCGCTGGCTGCGCGTCAACGACGCCACCCCGGGCTCCACCCTGGCCACCTGGTTCACGGTGGATCGCTCCCCCGTCCTCGCCGTCACCGCTGACACGCAGCAGCTTCGCGACGGCACCGCCCCCGTCGCCGGCATCGACACCGCCGCGCTGACCGGCCCCGCCCCCGAGCAGCGCCCCGCGCCGCTCGCGGACCTCGCTGCTGGTGGTGACGCTGCTGGCGCTGACGGCGCTGGCGGCGCCTGCGACAGCCTGCTCGCCGCAGCCCCCGACTCCATCGCCGAGGGCTACACCCGCGTCGACGCCGTGAGCGAGCAGACCGTCGCCTGGTCTGCTGCAGGCCAGGACGCGATCGTGCTGCGCTGCGGCGTCGCCGACCCGGAGAACTACGGCCCGGGCGCTCGCCTGGACCAGATCAACGGCGTGCCCTGGTTCGAGGACGTGAAGCTGGCCAACGGCACCACCGCCTCCACTTGGTACGCGATGGGCCGCGACGTCCAAGTCGCGGCGTCGCTACCGCAAGCGGAGAGCAACGAGGCGATCACGAACCTGACCAACCTCATCGCCGAGCACACCGGGCAGGCCTAGGCCCGCACCCCCTACCGCAGCGCGGTGCGGATCAGCGTGCTCAGCAGCTCCGGGTAGTCCACGCCGGTGGCGGCCCACACCTGCGGGTACATGGAGATGGCGGTGAAGCCGGGCATGGTGTTGACCTCATTGAGCACCGGCCCATTCTCGGTGACGAAGAAGTCCACGCGCGCCAGCGACTTGCAGTCCAACGCCCGAAAGCAGGTCACCGCCATGTCCTGCAGCTGGGCGATCAGCTCGTCCGAGTACGGCGCCGGGATGGTGGCGGTCACACCTTCTTCGAGGTACTTGGTCTCAAAGCCGTAGAAGCCCTCCGCGGAGTCCTCGGTGCCGTTGAGCTTGGCAGGCACGGACGCGGCGACGGTGCCGTCGGGGCGCTCCAGCACCCCGACTTCCACCTCGTCGCCGACCAGCTCAGCCTCGACGATGACCTTGCCGTCGGACTCCAGCGCCAGCGACACCGCCGCCGGCAGCGCCTCCCAGCTGGTCACCTTGGACACGCCGATGGAGGACCCGCCGTTGGCCGGCTTCACAAACACCGGCAACCCCAGGTGCGAACGCTCTGCCTCGGTGAGCTCGCGCGCGCCGTCCAAGATCACCTCGCGCGTGACCGGGATCCCGGCAGCCACCACCAACTTTTTGGTGTACTCCTTGTCCATCCCGCACGCGGACGCCAGCACGCCCGGGCCGACGTACGGCACCCCGGCCATCTCGAGCAGGCCTTGGACCGTGCCGTCCTCGCCGTATTTGCCGTGGAGCACCGGGAAGACGGCGTCGATGGTGGTGATGGGCTCGCCGGAGGTGACGTCGTAAAGCAATCCCTTGCGCTGCGGGTTCAAGGAGAGCGCAACTTCGCGCCCATGCTTGACGACGGGAAGCTCCGCCCCTTCCGCCGGATTCGTCACACCCTCAACCCAGACACCTTCCTGCGTGATGCCGATGGGAAACACCTCGTAGTCTGCGGGCATGTGGGACATGACCGAGTCGGCGGAAATGCAGGAAATCGAGTGCTCGGTGGACATGCCACCGTACAAAACAGCTATGCGGATCACGGGGAGCTAGCCTACCGGGCACTACTCCGATTTCTTGCTGCGACCCATCAGGGCGGCGATCACGTCGGCGACCTTCATGCCTTCGTGGCACACCGAGAACACGCCCTGGGTGATTGGCATCTCCACGGAGTGCTCTTCGGCGAGCTGGAAGATGCTGCGCGAGGACACCACGCCCTCAGCGACCTGGCCCTTGGTGGCGGCGCGGGCCTCGTCCATGGTCGCGCCTTCGCCGAGCGCGGCGCCGAAGGTGCGGTTGCGCGACAGCGGGGAGGCGCAGGTGGCCACCAGGTCGCCCATGCCGGCGAGGCCGGCGAAGGTGCGCGCGTCCGCCCCGAGTGCTGCGCCAAGTCGGGTGATTTCCGCCAGGCCGCGGGTGATCAGGGTGGCCTGGGTGTTGTCTCCCAAACCCTGGCCGGCGGCCATGCCGCAGGCCAGCGCGATGACGTTCTTGGTGGCGCCGCCGATTTCACAGCCCACCACGTCGGTGTTGGTGTACGGGCGCAGGTAACTGGTGGCGCACGCGGCCTGGACGAGCTTGGCGCGGTTTTCGTCGGCGCAGGCGATCACGGTCGCGGCCGGCTGTTCCTCGGCGACCTCGCGCGAGAGGTTCGGCCCGGACAGCACCGCGATGCGCTCGCGTTCTACCCCGGTGACTTCCGCGATGATCTCGCTCATGCGCATGTGCGTGCCGGATTCCACGCCTTTGGAGATGGAGACCAAGGTGGCGTCGCCGGGCAAGTCCGGCGCCCAGCGGGTGAGGTTGTCGCGCATGGTCTGGCTGGGCACGCCGAACACCGCAATCGCCGCGTTCTCGAGGGCTTCGGCGGCGTTCGAGGTGGCCTGGATGGCCGCCGGCAGCTCGATGCCGGGCAGGTACTCGGGATTTTCCCGCGTGTTTTGGATTGTGCGGGCGAGATCTTCGCGCCGCGCCCACAGGCTCACGGGGTTGCCCCCGTCCGCGAACACCTTGGCAAGGGTGGTCCCCCAGGAACCGGCGCCCAGTACTGCCACGTTGACCATCAGTGCGTCCTCCCAGCGTTTTTCAACCGCTACAACGTACCACCCCTCCCGGACCCTGACCGGACCTAGCGCGCCCGCCGAGTCTGCGACACAATGGAACGTATGCCAAATGACGACCGCCAACTGCACGAGCAGGACAAGGACACGCGCGGTGAAATGTTCCTCACCGGGCGCCTGCAGCAAATCCCCAACCATCCGCAAAGCGAGTTCAAGCGCACCACGCTTGCCGCCGGAGCGGTGCTGTGGCGCGGCGACCTGACAAACCCTGACTCGCTGGAGGTGGCGTGCATCCACCGCCCGCACTACGACGACTGGTCTTTGGCCAAGGGCAAGCTGGACCCGGACGAGTCCCTGGTGCAGACCGCGGTGCGCGAGATCAAGGAAGAAACCGGCTTCGACGTGCGCCTGGGCAAGCTTTTGGGCAAGACCGTCTACCCGGTGAAGAAGACCACGAAGGTGGTCTACTACTGGACCGGTGAGGTCACCGGCGGCGAGTTCGAGCCCAACGACGAGGTGGACGAGATTCGCTGGCTGCCTATCGACGATGCCTGCGAGCTGATGACCTACGACCTGGACCGCCAGGTGCTGCGCAAGGCTCAGAAGCGCTTCGGCACCCCGGCGGACGCGCGCGTTTTGTACGTGCGCCACGCCCACGCGCACGAGCGCGAGAAGTGGTCCGGCGACGACAACTTGCGCCCGCTGGACAAGAAGGGCCGCCGCCAGTCCGAGATGCTGGTCCCGCTGCTCAGCGCGTTTTCTCCTGAGCGGATCTACTCCGCCGCACCGGAGCGCTGCCAGACCACCGTCGCCCCGCTTGCGGACGAGCTGGGCATCGACGTGGCCGTAGACGAGCGCTTCGGCGACGAGGCGTGGCTGTCCGACATGGTCGGCGCGCAGCGCGCCTTCACCGAGGTGATCGAGCAGGGCGGCACCTCCGTGGTCTGCGCCCAGGGCGATGTCATCCCCGGCATGATCGCCTGGCTGTCTGCGCAGGGCACCCTGCCCATCGACACCGAGATCCACGCGAAGAAGGGCTCCGTGTGGGTGTTGAGCTTCCACGGCGGCCAGCTCACCGGCGCCGACTACGTCCCGTCCGCACTGCCGGTGCTGTAACAGAAGAAAGGAACGGATTTTTCTTATGACTTCCCCCACCCCCACCGCATTCCCACCGGTGACGCAGGAACGCATCGCCTCCACGCTGGAAGGCATGGACCTGAAGTACTTCCGCGAAGACGGCGGCGAGGTCCGCACCGCCTTTCCCGGCCTGGTGGTCTTCTTCGAGGTCGAGCGCGAGGGCTTTAAGGCCACGTCCAGGTGGATGGCTGTTGTGGATCAACCGGAGGACGTCGAGAAGCTTCGCGAGTTCGCGAACGTGATGAACCGCACCCTGCCGCTGGTGCGCGTGCACCCGGTGCTGCGCGAGGACGGCACCGCCATCGCGATCATCGAGGCGCCGTTCTTCTCCGGCGACGGCTTCGCCGACTCCCAGCTGCGCGAGATGTGCGAGTACTTCTTCTCCGCCATCCACCACGTGGCCGGCGAGCTGCGCGCGACCTTCCCGGGCCGCGAAGAATCCTTCAACGACGGCGCTAAGGAGGCGTAACACCCATGAGCAACGACACCCTGAAGCCCCTGTCCATCCAGCGCGTCAAGGACGTCTTTGCCAAGCAGGGCTGGCAGTACGACGAGGCGAGCGAGTTTGCCATCCGCACCGGCTTCGCGCGCATCGGCCTGGAAATCGCGCACATCGCCCCGAACATCAACGTGATTTCTTCGGTCGCGGTGGATTCCATCGGTGCGGACCGCTACGAGGACATCCGCAACTGGGCCGAGCAGTACAACTACACCAAGGCCTACCCCACCGTCACCGCGCTCAAAGACGAGGAGCGCGGGGTGACTGCCCTCGGCGTGGCTTACAGCCTGCCCGGCCACTGGGAATACACGGACAACCAGTTCGAGTCCCACATCCTCACCGGCATCCAGGGCGTGGTGGCCGCCTCGCGCGACTTCCTCACCGAGTTCGCGCCGGAGGTCACCCAGCGCCTCGACGAGGAAGCGGCGCAGGACTAGCGCTTACCACTAGCGCTTACCGCACGGCCGGCTTGAACGCCGGCCGTTTCGCTTCGAAGGCCTCGATCGCGTCTTCGTCGCGCAGCGTCAGCCCGATGTCGTCGAGGCCTTCCATGAGGCGCCAGCGCGTGTAGTCGTCCACCTCGAAGACGAACGTGTTGTCGCCGACGGTGACCGTGCGGTCTTCCAGCGACACGGTGGCGGTCTCGCCCGGGTGCTGCTCCAGATGCTTCCAGATCAGCTCGATGTCGCTTTCCGGCAGGTTCGCGGCCAACAGCCCGGCCTTGCCGGAGTTGCCGCGGAAGATGTCGGCGAAGCGCGGGCTGAACACGGCGCGGAAGCCGTAGTCCATCAGCGCCCACACGGCGTGCTCACGCGAGGAGCCGGTGCCGAAATCGGGCCCTGCGAACAGCACGGAGCCGTTGGCGTAAGCGTCCTGGTTGAGCACGAACCCGGGTTCGCTTTCGCGCCAGTTGGAAAACAGGCCGTCCTCGAAGCCGGTGCGGGAGACGCGCTTGAGGTAGCGCGCCGGAATGATCTGGTCGGTGTCCACGTTCGAGCGCGTCAGCGGCACGGCGACACCGGTGTGGGTGGTGAATTTCTCCATCGGGGTGCTCCTTTACAGGTCTGTGGGGCTTGCGAGGTGGCCGGTGACAGCGGTCGCCGCAGCGACCAGCGGGGAGACAAGGTGGGTGCGCCCGCCGGGGCCTTGCCGTCCCTCGAAGTTGCGGTTGCTTGTCGACGCACTCCGCTCCCCCGGTTTCAGTTGATCCGGGTTCATGCCCAGGCACATCGAGCACCCGGCAGTGCGCCACTCGGCGCCGAAGTCCGTGAAGATCTTGTCCAGGCCTTCCTCCTCCGCCTGCTGCTTGACCAGCGTGGAGCTGGGCACCACCAGCATGCGGGTGTTTTCCGCGATGGTGCGGCCCTTGACCACCTCGGCGGCGGCGCGCAGGTCCTCGATGCGGGCGTTGGTGCACGAGCCTAAGAACACGGTGTCGACGGCGATGTCGCGCAGCGGCGTGCCCGGGGTCAGGTCCATGTAGTTCAGTGCCTTGGCGGCGGCCTGCTTGGAGGTCTCGTCGGTGAAGTCCTCCGGGTCTGGCACATTCTCGCCCAGCGGCAGGCCCTGGCCGGGGTTGGTGCCCCAGGTGACAAACGGAGTCAGCGACGCGCCGTCGATCTCCACCACGGTGTCGAACGTGGCACCCTCGTCGGTGGGCAGCGTCTTCCAGTACTCCACCGCGGCGTCCCAGTCGGCGCCTGTCGGGGCGTACTCGCGGCCTTGGACGTAGTCGAAGGTCTTCTGGTCGGGTGCGACCATGCCGGCTCGCGCGCCTGCCTCGATGGACATGTTGCAGATGGTCATGCGCGCTTCCATGGACATCTTCTCGATGGCCTCGCCGCGGTACTCGATAATGTGGCCCTGGCCGCCGCCGGTGCCGATCTTGGCGATAATCGCCAGGATCAGATCCTTCGCGGTGACGCCTTCCTGCAGCTCGCCGGTGACCTCGACGGCCATGGTCTTGAAGGGTTTCAGCGGGAGGGTCTGGGTGGCCATGACGTGCTCCACCTCAGAGGTGCCGATGCCCATGGCGATCGAGCCGAACGCGCCGTGGGTGGAGGTGTGCGAGTCGCCGCACACGATGGTCATGCCCGGCTGGGTGATGCCCAGCTGCGGGCCGACGGTGTGCACAATGCCCTGCTTGACGTCGCCCATCGGGTGCAGGGTTACGCCGAACTCCTCGCAGTTCTCGCGCAGCGTGGCAACCTGGGTGCGCGAGGTCGGCTCCGCGATCTCGAGGAGCTGGCCGGAGACGATCCCCTCGGTGGGCACGTTGTGGTCCTCGGTGGCCAGGTGCAACTCCGGGTGGCGCATTGAGCGCCCGGCCAAGCGCAGCCCCTCGAACGCCTGCGGCGAGGTGACCTCGTGCAGGAGCTGGAAATCGATGAAGATGAGGTCGGGCTCGCCGTTCTCACCCTGCTTGACCACGTGGTCGCGCCACACCTTCTCTGCCAACGTCAACGGTGTATCCGCCATAGCAAACTCCTTCGCGTTTCCTCCCCACCTTCCCACATAATGAGATGATAGGATTCGAACTGTGAGACAGTATAACGAAGGATCCGGCATTAAAGTGCTCGACCGCGCAGTGGCAATCGTGGCCGCGGTAGCCAGCGGCGAAAAATCGCTCGCAGAGCTCAGCGACGCCACCAAGCTGCCCCGGGCCACCGCACACCGCATCGCCACGGCACTCGAGGTGCACCATGTGCTCGCCCGCAACGAACGCGGCGAATGGTCGCTTGGGCCCGCGTTGCCCAGCTACACCGGCGGGCCGTCGCCCAAACTTCTCGCGGCCGCGGCCCCGGTGCTGCGCGACCTCGTCGAGACCACCGGCGAATCCGCCCAGCTCTACCAGCTCACCGGCACCACGCGCACCTGCATCGCCGCCGCGGAACCCGAAAGCGGACTGCACAACGTGGTCCCGGTCGGCTCCCACCTGACCTTATCCGCCGGCTCCGCCGCCCGCGTGTTCGCGGCTTTTGCCCCCGTCGACGCGCCCTTCAACGACGCGGAACTCAAGCAGGTGCGTGACGACGGCTTCGCTGAATCCGTCGCAGAGCGCGAAGTCGGGCTCGCATCGGTGTCCACGCCGGTGTTCCAACCGGACGGTGCGCTGGTGGCCGTGCTGTCTATCTCCGGCCCGGCCGAGCGGCTCGGACCGAGCCCCGCAGCCAAGTGGGGCGCCGCGCTCCAGGACGCCACCGCTCGGTTGAGCGCCGAGCTCTAGCCGAGCTCCGGCCTGGTACTGGGGGCGCCAACGGGCCTCAGCGAACGTCGATGTCGTCCAAGCGCCCCGCGGGCCACACCACGTTCTTCGCCAGCGGGATCTGGTGCGACGCGCTCGCCAGGATGCGCATGAAGTAACCAGCGGTGTTCGGGATCGCGACGAGGTCCCCCGCCGCCACACCGCGGGGGAAGCGGATCTTCCGCCGCAGGATCAGTTCGTCCTCGATGCAGTAGGCGCCGACCAAGAACACCTCGATCTCCTCACTCGGCGGGGTCCGCTTGACCAGGTAGGGGTCGATGAGGAAGTTATCCGAGGCCGTGCGGCACTGGATGCGGTTCATGGTTAGGCCCACCAGGGGCACGCCGTCGGAACGGGTCTTGGTGAAGGCGACTTCGGCAAGGGTTAGCCCGCAGCCGTCGACAAGCGAGCGCCCCGGCTCAAGATACAGACGCAACCCGCGCTCGCGCAGCGCCTCTGCGACGCCACCGGAGAGTACCTCGGTGAGCCACGCGCCGCGCGTCGGCTCCTGCCAGTCCCGGGCCGAGCACGCCGCGCTCGAGGGCGTCGGCGACGAGGGCGCGGGCTCTGCGGTCCTTGGCGCTGCCGCCGGGGTTGAAGGACTCGAGTTTGGCCCAGACCCGGGGCGTTTCCCCTAACGCTCTATTTGAGGGTACGCTCGCCACGTGAGAAAGAGCGGGCAGATTCTTGTACGGGACATTCGTCGTCTACTGCGCGTTCCCCGGGCCTTCATCATCATCGTCGGCGTGCTCATCATCCCCGCGCTCTACGCGTGGTTCAACATCAACGCCTTCTGGGACCCCTACAACCACACCCAGAACATCCGCATCGCGGTGGTCAACAACGACCGTGGCGCCTCCGCCGAACGCGTCGGCGAGGTCGACGTCGGCGAGCAGATCACCGAGCAGCTCAAGGGCAACGACAAGATCGGGTGGGTGTTCCTCCCCGAGGACGAGGCCCGCGACGGGCTCATGCGCGGCGACTACTACGCCATGTTCCTCATCCCGCCGGAGTTCAGCGAGGACCTGCTGAGCCTGGTCAGCGGCACCTACACGCAGCCGGTGCTGGAGTACTACGTCAACGAGAAGAGCAACGGCGTCGCCCCCTCGATCACCGACGCCGGCGCCTCCGCCGTCGACACGGCCGTGTCCGAGGCCTTCAAGAAGAAGGTCGGCGAGGCCGCGGCGACCGAGCTGCGCAACAAAGGATTCGCGACGCGCGCTAACGCCGAGGAGGCCCGAGGCAAGGCCTCCGGGAGCTTCGGCCAGATCGCCGCCGACCTCGACGCCTCCCAGGGGCGGGTGGCCACGATGAAGCAGAGCATCATCGGGGCGCGCCCGGTCGTCGCCGAGCTGAACACCCTCGTCGGCTCCGTCGACGACACCCTCCGGTCCGTGGACTCCTCCCTCGGCGAGGCCGAGGGGATCATCGCCGAGCTGCAGAAGTCCTCCGCCGGTTTCAGTGCCAACACGTCGGCCGCGCTCGTCGAGTCCACCAACGCACTCAGCCTCGGCGCCGCCTCCGCCAGCGCCTCCATCGCGGAGGCGACGGGCCAGCTCGGCACCGCCCAGGGGCGGGTGCGCTCCGCCGTCGGCGAGGTCGACGGCGTGGTCAAGCAGGGCGAATCCGCCGCCGCGCAGCTGCGTGCCATGTCGGCCGGGGCGGCCCTATCGCCCGAGGTCCGCGCTCAGCTCGACGCCGCGGCCAGCGCGCTGGAGGAGCGTACCGCCGCCTCCCGCGCCGTCCTCGACGGCCTGAACAACGTGGACCGCAGCGCGGGCGCCGCGCTGGCGTCGATAGGCGAGCTCGGCGACTCCCTCGAGGCCGCGACCGCCGACTCCAACGCCGCAGCGCGCGACGCGAGCACGCAGCTCGGCGAGTCCGTGCCCGCGATCAACGCCTCGCTCGCGCAGGCCTCCGGCAGCGTCGCCTCCGTGCGCGGCGCGCTGAGCAGCCAGCGTGCCCTGCGCGAGGAAACGACCTCCCTGCTCGCCGGGGTGGACAACCAGCTCGCGGCCAGCCTCGGCATCCTCGACGAGGTCTCGGGCAACCTCGGCACGCTTGCCGACGGCGCCCGCTCCGCCCAGTCCGACATCAACGCCCTCCTGGCCACCTCCGACTCGAAGGCCCTCAACACTGTCACGAACCTCAACTCCGCGAAGATCGGCGAGTACATCTCCTCGCCCGTCACCGTCGAGCAGCAGGCCGTCTTCCCCACGGAGAACTACGGCAGCTCCATGGCCTCCTTCTTCACCAACCTGGCCCTGTGGATCGGCGCGTTCGTGCTGACGATCATCTTCCGCGTCGAGGTCGACACCGAGGGCTTCCGCCGCCTCACCGTCGGCCAGGCCTACCTCGGCCGCTTCCTCCTCTTCGCCACGCTCTCGGTGCTCCAGGCCGTCGTGGTGACGCTCGGCAACGTGGCCTTCGGGGTGCAGATGCAGTCCGTCACGGCCTTTCTCGCCACCGCAATCGCCATCGGGGTCGCCTACACGGCGATCATCTACTCCATCGTCTCCGCGCTCGGCCACATTGGCCGCGGCATCGCCGTCTTCCTCGTCGTCATCCAGATCCCGGGCGCGTCGGGCCTCTACCCCATCGAGCTCATGCCCGACTTCTTCCGCCACATCTACCCCTTCCTCCCCTTCCGCTACGGCATCGACGCGATGCGCGAGACCATCGCCGGGTTCTACGACCACCACTACCTCCGCTTCATGGCGGCGCTTCTCGCCATGTCCGCCGCGGCCTTCGCCCTGGGGTGGCTGTTCCGACTCACCTCCTCGCACGCCAACCTCCTGTTCAACCGCCAGCTCGCGCGCACGAACCTGATCACCAACGAGAAGGTGGAGGTCATGGGCTCGCCCTACCGCGCGTCCGACATCATGGCCGCCCTGTCGGACCGGGATGAGTTCCGCGGTGGCGTCGAGAAGCGGGCGCGGATGCTGCGGGAGAACTACCGCACCCTCATCTTCGGCGGGATCGTCGTGGGCGTTGTCGGCATCGCCATCATCACCCTGCTCACCATGCTCCTGCCCACCGACAAGACGATCATGCTGGCCATCGTCGTCGCCTGGTCGCTGCTGGTCACCCTCTACCTCGGCGCGGTGGAGTACTTCACGCAGAGCCTCGTCGACGCCGAACAGGTCTCACGCCTCGGCGAGGCCGAGCTGCGCGACGCCGTGATCCACCGCCACGACTCCGCCGGCACCAGCGTCACCATCGGGCCCGCGGACGCCGAAAGCGAGGACACCAAGTGAGAACCGTCTTCTCCATCGCCTACAACGACCTGCGCCGGCTCTACACCAACGTCATGGCGGGCATCGTCATGGTCGGCCTCATCGCCATCCCCTGCCTCTTCGCCTGGTTCAACGTGCTGGCCGCGTGGGACCCATTCGGCAACACCGATCGCCTCGAGGTCGCGGTGGCCAACACCGACCGCGGCCACACGAGCGACCTCACCCCGCTGGCCGTCAACGTCGGCGACATGGTGCTCTCCCAGCTCTACCGCGACGACTCGATGGACTGGGTCATCACCGACGTCGACGACGCCATCGAGGGCGCGAAATCCGGCGAGTACTACGCCGCCATCGTCCTGCCTCCCACGCTGAGCGACGACATGTTCACCTTCTACGCCGACGACGCCGAACCCAGCCGGATCGACCTCTACATCAACGAGAAGAAGAACCCCATCTCCCCGCTGCTCATCTCCAGCGGCACGCAGGGCGTCAGCGCCCAGATCAGCGCGTCGTTCACCAGGGCCCTCTCCGAGGTGTCATTCGGGTTGATCGAGACGACCTCGGACTACTTCAACGAGGCGGAGACCAAGCAGGCGCTCGACTCCATCGCGACCCGCACCGCCAACGCCCGCGACCAGCTGCTCTCCAGCGCCAACACCGTCGACGCGCTCGCCTCGCTCACAGAGTCGAGCGTGCCGCTCGTCGACAGCGCCGAGCGGATCTCCGGGGCGCTGGGCGACTCTCTCGGGCAGGTCCAACCCGTCGACCTCGGGGTCACCGGGGCGAGCCTCGGCGGAGACGGCGCGGCGCTTGCGGCGGCGCTGGGGGCGACGTCGGTAAGCTTCGCCGCCGTGAGCGAACGTGTCGACCAGCTGCTGGCGGACTCCTCCGCCACCTCCCAGGCCACCGCCGCGAGCCTGACGGACATCGCCGCGCGCATCGATGTCCAGGTGAAGCAGTACACGGCCCTGCGCGACACCATCAACGGCCAAGTCGCCCCGGCGCTTCCCCCCGACGCCCAGCCGGGGGTGCGCGCGGTGGTCGGCCACCTCAACGACGCCATCGCCCGCCAGACGGCCGTGCGCGACCGACTCAACGACACTGCCGCGCGCCTCACCGCCGGGCAGGACAGCCGGGACGGGAAGAACGCGGACCGGCAGGAGATCAAGGACTCGATCGCCCGGGCCCGCGCGGCGATGGACTCGGCCAAGAATTCCTACGACACCGGGATCCGCCCGCGCCTCGAGGCGCTGTCGGGCTCGCTGGACAACGTCCGCGCGAACGTCGACAAGGCCCGCTCGGACATGGACGGCGTCTCCTCTGCCCTGGCCAACCGGCCCGGCTCGCTGCGCGACACCCTCGCAGCCTCCGGTTCAAACCTGCGCGGCACGGCGGAATCTCTGCGCGCCAACGCGGCGAGGATGCAGGAGGCGAAGCAGTCGATCGCGCAGGCGCGCTCGAGCGGGGACCTGACGAAGCTGGCCGACCTCGTCTCCAGCCACCCGGAAGTGCTCGCCGACGCCCTCGTCGACCCAGTCAAGGTGGAGCGCAAGGAGGTCTTCCCCCGCGTCAGCTTCGGCGCCGGCATGGCCCCGCTCTACACGGTGCTCGCCCTGTGGGTGGGCGCCCTGTTGACGTCGGTGGCCGTGCGCACGGACGATCGCTCCATCGAACAGAACGTGGTCGATCCCGACCGCCTCACCGCGGGCCAGAAGTACTTTGGCCGCTACCTGACGTTCGTGACCACCGGCCTGGCCCAATCCACGCTCCTCATGGCGGGGCTCATCGTCTACGTGGGCATCGAGCCCGCGCACCCCTTCCTCCTCTACATGGCGGGGTGGGTCTCGAGCCTGGTCTTCCACCTGATCTGCTACACGCTGGTGCTCTCCCTGAGCAACGCCGGCAAAGCCGTGGGCGTGCTCATCCTGGTGCTCCAGGTCTCGGCTGCGGGCGGAGCCTACCCGCTGCAGCTGCTGCCGGGCTGGACGCAGGCGATCAGCCCCTGGCTGCCCGCGACCTACTCGATCCGCGCTATGCGCGCCGCGGTCTTCGGCACCTACGGCTGGGACTTCTGGCGAGCCCTCGGTTGCCTCGTCCTCTTCGTGCTGCCTTTCCTCTTCCTCGGCCTCTGGCTGCGTCACCGGCTGCACCACGCGATCGGCCGCATGGACGAGGCGGTCGCCCAGACCAAGGTGATGATGACGTAGGCCGCCCGCCTACAGCTCGATGGTGCCACGCACGCGCGCGGTGACCAGCCCGCCCACCCAGATTTCGCGACCGTCGTCGATAAGCAGCTTATGCTTCGACGAACCCCTCGCCGATGCGCCACTGGCGCTTCGTGCCGAGGCTGACCGCGGCGTCCGGGTCCTCCACGTCCGAGACGCGGTAGTACAGCATGTCCACGTAGTCGTAGTGGATGCTGGCGATGCCGTAGCCGTGCGCGTCAAAGTCGATGTGGTTGACCCACGGGTTGTAGTCCCGGATAACCTTCTCCACCAGCAGCGAGGTGGAGTTGTCTTCCTTGTGGTAAGTGCCGAACGCGGTGGTCAGGATCTCGTCCACATTCGGCGCAGAGATGGAAGTGGTGACCATCTCGCAGCCGATCTCGCCGAAGCCGGACGGCGAGGCGATCGAGTTCGCCCACTCCGAGTGAATATCGCCGGTGAGGAACAGTGCGTTCGACTCCTGCTCATCCAACATGGTGAGCAGGCGGTCGCGCTCCGCGGCGTAGCCGTCCCACTGATCCGAGTTCACCGCGATGCCCGTTGCGCGCTCCTTCATATAACCTGCAGCGATGTTGGCCTTCTCGTCGTCCGGGATGGTGACAAATCGCATCGGCGAGACCATCACCGAGTTGCCCAGCACATCCCAGCGGGCCGTGGACTCCTGCAGCTGCTGTGCCACCCAATCGAACTGAGCCTTGCCCAGCATCGTGCGGTCGTCGTTGGCGAAGTTCGCGCCGGAGGTCTCCGCGTCGCGGTAGGTGCGAAGATCCATCATGGTCAGCTGCGCCAGGTCGCCGAACTTGAAGCTGCGGTAGAGCAGCTGCTCCTCACCCGCGGACTGCGCGCGCACCGGCAGCCACTCAAAGTAGGCCTGCTTCGCAGCGCTCAAGCGTTCCGGCCACTCGCCCTCCACGCGGCCGTCGGTGTGGTTCTCCGCACCGTTGAGCCAGCTGTTGTTTGCCGTTTCGTGGTCGTCCCAGACGACAATCCACGGGCACGCCGCGTGCGCGGCCTGCAGGTTGAGGTCCGTGCGGTAGCGGCCGTGGCGCTGGCGGTAATCCTCCAGCGTGGTGATCTCCCACTCCGGGTGGTGCATGCGCGCGACACCGCTCTTACCTGCGTACTCGCCGGTCGGGTACTCGTAGATGTAATCGCCGAGGAAGACCACGTGGTCGATCTCGCCTGCGCGGGCGCGCTGCGCCATGTCGCCGTACGCGGCGAAAAAGCCGGACTCCCAGTTCGCGCAAGAGGCGATGGCCAGGTTGAGGTTGTCCACGCTCGCGTCAGCCTCAGGCGCCGTGAGGGTTCGGCCGACCGGGGAGGTCGCGCCCTCGAACTCGCCGCTTTTCACGATGAAGCGGTAGAAGTACTCAGTCGCCGGCTCCAGGCCCTCCGGGTCGACGTGGACGGTGTGGTCCGAATCCGCCGAGGTGGTTACGCTGCCGGTCTGCGGGTTACCAAAGTCCTCCGAGGTGTCGATCTGCCACTCCAGCTCCACGTCCTCGCCCAGGCCGGAGCCCGGCAGCGCCTCGCGCAACGGGGTCACGCGGGTCCACAGCACCACACGGTCCGGCAGCGGGTCGCCGGATGCGACGCCGTGGAGGAACGGCAGGTCCCACTCGCTTGCCGGGGTGGGTTCTTCCGGGGTGGACACCGTGCCGCGCCGTGCGGCGTAGGCGCCACCGGTGCCGATGGCGGTTGCGGCGGCTGCCGCTGCGACAGTTTGCAGGAACACACGACGATTGACACGGAACTTTGAGCTCATGGAGCATACTTTCAACTAGCCATAAGCACGGTGCAAGAACAGCAGACAGATGTCACGTTAAATTCATGTTCAATTCACCGAGGTGTCCGATTACTTGTAACCGCCTGTTAAAAGCGGGTGATTTAAGTGGGCAAACATGACTCTCCTGCGTACCCACCGTTCCCTTCGCCGTGGCACCATCGCCACCGCCGTCGTTGTCTCCCTGTTCGCACCGATGACCACCGCTGTGGCTGCGGACGCGGTCAACACCAAGATCAGCCGCATCGTGCTCGGCATCGGCTCCGACGCCACCGAGGCCAACCTGGCATGGCAGTCCAAGACCAACGAGCTGCAGTACCTGGAGTACTGGTCTGCGGACAATCCGGGCGACGTCACCAGCGTCGAATCCCCGCGCGGCCCTTACAACGCCGCGATCTTCTACCCGCACGAGGCCACGATGACTGGCCTGAAGCCGGACACGGAGTACGTCTACCGCGTAGGCAACGACGACCGCGGCTGGAGCGAGGAGCGAACCTTCACCACCGGCACTGATTCCGACACCTGGAACTTCCTGGCCATGGCCGACGCGCAGATCGGCGTCGACGCGAAGATCGCCGAGCAGTCCGCAGCATGGAACAAAGCTGTCAACGTCGCCACCGGCGAACACCCGGATTCCGCATTCCTCATGCACCTGGGCGACCAGGCTGAAGGTTGGGGCGCACCTGTCAAGCAGCTCGAGGAGTTCACCGCTCCGGAGGCGCTGCAGAAGTACCGCCTGGCGGTGCTGAAAGGCAACCACGAAACCTACGCGCCGGACCGCCACTTCCAGGACACCTACTTCCTGCCCAACGAAGACGGCGCCAGCGCCAACTACTTCTTCAACTACAACAACGTCCTGTTCATCGGCCTCGACGGCAACCGCTCGAGCGCAGCCGACATTGATGCGCACGCGAAGTTTGTCAACGACGCAATCGCCTCCAACGGCGCCGACGCGGACTGGGTGATGGTGGGCATCCACCAGGCCCCGTTCTCCCAGGGCACCCACTACACCGACTCCGACGTGGTGCGCCTGCGCGAGCAGCTCACGCCGAAACTGTCCGAGGCCGGCGTGGACCTGGTTTTGAGCGGCCACGATCACATCTACACCCGCACCCACCTGATGAACGGCTTCGATCCGGTGATCCCGGAAGGCGCCGCGAAGTCTGGCGACGTGCTGATCCCTGAGGACGGCGAGGTGCTCTACCTCACGTCCACCACCGCAACCGGCGGCAAGTACTACGACTTCCATGACGAGTCGGGCAAGACCCACCCCAATATCCGCGAGGAGCGCGCTCACGACCTCGCACACGCCTCCACCGCGCGTTGGCGCCAGGATTACAACCCGGACTACACCAACATCAGCGTCTCCCCGACCGAGCTGAAGCTCACCACCTACAACATCAACACCCCGTACGTGGTTGACCAGGTCACCCTGAAGAAGAAGGACGAGGAGAAGCCGACGACCGAGCAGAAACCGACCACCGAGCAGAAGCCGACGACCGAGCAGAAGCCGACCTCTGAACAGGCAATCACCGAGCAGAAGCCTGCTCCGGAGACAATCACGACGACGCAGACCTCCGAGAAGCTGGTCACCACCACGAATACCTCTGTTGGCACCGCGACCGTGACGGAGACGTCCACGCAGACTTCGCCGGAAACCAAGGTCGTGGAGAAGACCAAGGCGGTGCCGACCACGGTGAAGGAAACCGTGACGAAGACCGAGACGGTTGAGGTGCCGACCACCATCACCAAGGGCGCTGAGCCGGAGGTCACCACCAAGACTTCCGTCGCCACCGCCACGGTGACCGAGACGTCCACGCAGACCTCGCCGGAAACCAAGATCGTGGAAAAGACCAAGACGGTGCCGACCACGATCAAGGAGACCATCACCAAGAACGCCGAGCCGCAGGAGCCGGCTGAGGATCAGGACGCAGGCAAGGACGCCGCGGGCAGCGTGTCCGGCAGCAGCACCGGCGGCATCATCCTCACGGTCCTGGCAATCCTGATCGCGGTGCTGGGCGCGATCTTCGCGGCACTGTCGTACGTCCACCCGCAGTGGATTCAGGACATCCGCAAGCAGTTCAACATCTAGCGCCAAACGCACAACCCGCCACCGCGATCCCCCAGGTCGCAGTGGCGGGTTCTGTGTTTTAAGCAGCCGTTTCTAGCGCTCTGCCGCAGCTGCGGTCACGCGGTCAGCCCAGCGTTCGATGCCGTGCTGCTTGGTGCGCTTCAGCGTGTCGTGGCCGAGCACCAGCCCTTCGTTCATGCGGCCGGCCGCGGCGAGGTGTTCCTGCCCCACGAGCGTGGCGTCCGGCTTCACGTGCAGCGCATTCGTGTCGGCGTAGCGCAGGCCAATTCCGGCCTCCACCAGGTTGCCCACGAGCGTGCCCTCGACAATCCCGGGCGGTGCCTGGACCGCGTCGATGACGACAGTCGCGCCGACCTCCTCGGCTAAGTCACGGAGATCCTCCTCGCCGCGGGCGACGAGCTCGATGCGGATCCGGCCTTCGTCGATAAGCTCGAGCATGATCTGCGCGGACTCCACCGGTGGGCCGAAGCCGACGCGCTCCAGCGTGGACACGAATGCGTCGAAGTCCTTGCCACCCAAGGTGTGGCGGCCGCCGTAGGAGGCGCGGTCGATCACCGCGTCATAAGTGTCGCGGAAGGCAAGGGCAACGGCGAGCGCCGGCGTCCACGGGCGCTCCCCGCGCGCCGCCGCAACGGAAGCGCGGAGCTCCGCTACCGGATCGCCGGTGAAGTCCTCGCCGCGCAACACCTTCCGGATGTCGTCCTCCCCGCCGTCGCCGCCGGCGATGCGGAAGATTTCCGTGGCGCAGTCCGCGAGGATGTCTTCCAACTCGTCGAGGCCTTCGCACTCGAGGATCTTCTGCGAGGCCTTCTCGATGTGCGGCTGCGCTTCATCCCTGGCCTCGCCTTCGAAGTACGCCTTGACCTCCATGAAGCGCCCCGACCGGGTCACGGGGTAGAACACTTTCGCGTCGGCGTATTTCACCACGTCAATGAAGGTCAGCGCGGCGCCGCGGACCAACGCAACATCGTCCGGTCCCACCGCGTCCAAGTTCGACGCCGGGTAGGCGGGGGCGACCACCTTGAGGTCGCCGAGGTCCGCATGCGCGAGCGAACCGGGCCAGTCGTGCGCATGGCCGGTGACCATGAGCACCTCGTCGAAATGCTCGCCAAGCACGTCTACCCCGCTGTCGGTGGGCTCGACCATCTCGATGTTCTCCACCCGGTGGGTGAGGCTGCAGCGCGGCGGCAGGTTCTTCTCGAGCGCGCACCACGACTTATCCAGGTGCTCGCCGACATGCTTTCGGCTGGGAAAATCGCCCGGAAGCTCATCGTTCGGGTCGAGCGGGCCGAGCTTCGTCTCCACAATGGACTTCGGTGCGTTGAGGATGAACTCCTCCGGCACCGAATCCCGAAATGCCCCGGGCGCGGAGGACTCCTCCAGCGGCTTGGCATCGAACACTGTCACGTCGATAGCCGCGCCACGCTTCCGCGCCCGTTCCATGAGCTCTTCTGACGCCCACAGGCCGCGCGGGCCAGCGCCGATAATCGCTACCTTCATCACCGAATTTTGCATGCGCCCCAGCTTATGCGCCGCGTGCCTCCAGCCGCTCCACCTGGCGGGCTAGCTCCTCGCCCAGCGGGTTGCCGGGCAGCCGTTCCTGCACCAGGTCCGCCACGGAGCGGTACCACCACAGCTGGCGCTCCTTGCCGGAGTTGAAGCGGCCCCACAGCTCATCGCCCAACTGGTCCAGGTCCGCGTGGATGGACAACAGGTTGTGCAGCTTGTCGGCGGCGGAGATGAGCACGCTGCCGTCGTCCGCCTCACGCAAGTGCGCCAAGTACGCGTCCGAGCGGTCCTGCCAGCTGGAAAGCGTGCTGTCCTTAGTCACTCCGCGCACCAGCTCCACCACCCGGTCGCCGAACTCCTCGGCCATGCGTTGCGGACTGTAATCCTCGGGCACGTCCTCCAAAATATCGTGGAACAGCGCCGCGACGAGCACGTCCTCGTCGTCGGTGACCTGGGATACGAGGTGCATCACGCCGACAACGTGAGAGACATACGGGATGTCGGTGCCTTTTCGCACGTGGTCGCGGTGCGCCCACGCTGCGGTGTTAATTGCCTGGATAAGCCGCGGGGACGCGACGGGAGCATTGGTCATGCCAGACCCTTTCTGTCGGGAACGCTACACACGATACGAGCGCCACCGACATCACCATCCCGCTATTCGCACACCTATTCTATCCCATGTCCAGCGTCCCCCGCACCCGCACCCGCGCGCGACCACCGACCCAGATTTCCTTCCCGTCGTCGGTGATCTCCACCCGTCCGTCGCGCCCGAGCGCCGTGCCCTGCGAGACCGTGTACTTCGCAGGCACATCTCCCCGCCCGCGCAGCCACTGCGCCGTCGCACCGTTCGCGCTGCCGGTGACTGGGTCCTCGAACGTCGGCGTGAAAGCACGCAGCTCATAGGCCGGATCCGTCCCACCCGTCAGCGCCGCAAACGCCACCTTCAGGTCGCTTCCCGCGGGCTTCTCCAGCGCCCGCAGCGCGTCCAGACTATCCAAAAGCGCCAGCTTCCAGCCGGGGCCGTTGTCGCCGAAGGTGGCGTCGACAAGCAATTGCTTGTCGACGCCAAAGGTCTCGCACACCTCGTCCTTCTCCCCCTCCGAGAGCTGGTCGTCGCGCTTGAGCGGCGGGGTGGCGAACGCGAGGGAGTCGCCCTCGATGCGGACCTCGACGTTGCCCACGCCGCACTCCTGAATCACGCGGCCCTGGTTGCGCGGCGTGTTACCGAGCTCCAGCCACGCACGCGCCGTGCCGAGCGTGGGGTGGCCGGCGAAGGCATATTCCTCCACCGGTGTGAAGATGCGCACGCGGTAGTCTGCCTCGGGGTTCGTCGGTTCGAGCAGGAACGTCGTTTCCGAGAAGTTGGTCCAGGATGCAATCTGCTGCATCTGCTCGTCACAGAGATCCTCCGCGCCGCAGATGACGGCGAGCGGGTTACCCGTGAACGCGCCGGTGGCGAAGACGTCGATTTCAAAGAAGTTCAGGGAAGTCACCCGGCCAAGGCTACCAATGCGAAAACTCCCGACCCGGAGTCCGGATCGGGAGTTGTACCTTGTACCCCGTACGGGATTTGAACCCGTGTTACCGCCGTGAGAGGGCGACGTCCTAGGCCGCTAGACGAACGGGGCGCGCTCGCTTGTTTGCGACTTGTTAACAATAAAGGACGCTATTGTCCTCCAACAAATCAGCAGGTTAGGGTCGTTTTATGTGGTGTAGACCAACGGGGGGTGGACGTTGACGCCGACCGTTTCGCCCACTTCTGGAGTAGTGCGGGCCGATGTGCGTGCGCGAAACTCCACCCCGTCCACATCGATGGTGAGCGAGTAGCCAGACACCTCAAAAAGCGAGGAGGTGACCCGGCCGTTTAGTACGTCCCGCTCCCCTGGCGCTGCCACTTCTACCGCCTCAGGCAACACCGCAACGATGACATCACCTCTATGGCCTGATTCGCCAACCATCTCCACATGCGCAGTCGGCCATTCCATGGCAGGCGTTGTGACGACCACGCGGCCGTCGACAATTTGTCCCTCTAACAGCGTCGCGTCAGCGATAAAGGAGGCCACCCACGGCGAAGCTGGTTGAGCGACGATATCCCTCGGCGAGGCAAACTGCGCGAGCTTGCCGTCTCGCAACAAGGCGATGCGATCGGCGATGGCAATCGCTTCCTTGCGGTCGTGGGTCACGTGCACGGTAGTTAGGGAAGACCGCTTAGTCAGTGCAACAAGCTCTCGGCGAAGACTGTCTCGCAGTGGTTCGTCGAGGGCCGACAAGGCTTCGTCGAGAAGCAACACTTGCGGATTGGCCACAATCGCGCGCGCGAGTGCAACTCGCTGCCGCTGACCGCCAGACAACGTTGAAGGTTTCCGGTCTCCGTAGCGCTCCAACCCAACGGTGCGCAACGTCGATTTGACGAGCTGTTGTTGTTGCTTCTTGCTCGTACCTGCACGTTTGAGCGGGTAGGCGACATTATCTGCAACACTCATGTGTGGCCAGACTGCGTGCTGCTGAAACACCATGCCCATCCGCCGCTTTTCTGGCGGTGTGCGAGTCACGTTTGTGCCGTCGAGGGAGACCGTGCCCGTGGAGGGCTGCACAAACCCGGCGAGGGTGCGCAGCAGCGTGGTTTTGCCCGAGCCGGACGGGCCGACTAGCGCTACGAACTCACCGCTACCAACGCGTAGGTTGATGTCGTCCAACCCAACGGCACCGTCTGGGAATACGACGCTGAGGCCGTCAATCGCAATGTCACTCATCAGGACTCCTTGTCAGGGTTGCGCACGGTCAGTGCCAGGGCGGCAATACCGATTACTGCAAACATCAATGCAAGCGCTGAAGCTTGGTTGTAGTTTCCGGACTGTTGGAGGTTGAACAGTTGCACACCAATTGTTGTGGTGCCCGGAGCAACGAGCAGAATTGACACGGTGAGCTCACGCACCGCGGTGACTGCAACGAGAACTGCCCCGGAGAACGCCGCTGGTACAGCCATTCGCCCCGAAGTATCCACGATTGAGCGCACCCTACCCGCGCCAGAGACTCGTGCCGCTTCTTCCACTGCAACCGGAATCTTGCTCATCGGTGCGCGCACAGCCTGCAGCACCAAGGCTGTGAAAGCGCAGACGTAGGCCAACAGGATCACCCAACGGGTGTTGTAGAGCCCCGTGTACCTGCCCACAATGAGCCATCCGACGCCAATGATCAACCCAGGGAGTGCAGCCGGAAGCAATGTAGCCAGAGATAGCGGCGTGTTAGTACGCGCGCGGGTGCGGGTGACCAAGATGCCGATCGCCCAACCCAGCAGACCGCTCAGTAGCGCGGCACCGCCTGCGAGAGCGACCGAGTTAGTGAAACCGTCAACCACCCGCGGGTTGCTCAGGGTGCGCTGAAAATTCGACAGCGAGATGGTCTCCAACGTAAACGGCACACCCGGGGCCGGAAGCAGCGCACGGTGAGCGAGCGCCAAGATCGGACCGAGGGTAATCGCGAGTGCCAGGACCCAGGACACCACGGTGACAGGAACTCTCGCCACACCGAGTGAAAGTTTCATCGTGCTGGCACCACTGACTTGCGAGGAGGCTCGGCGGGACACCGCGTAATCTGCCACTACAGCGATAATGCCCAATAGCATCAACAATGCTCCAACTGTGGACACGACCTGCAGCGGGTTGCTTACCGTGCCTGATTCCATAAACCGGTAACACATTGTCGCCAGTGTCTCGAACCGCACCGGCGACCCCAGAATCGATGGAATACCGAAGTCGGCGAGGTTCGACACTGCGGTGAGGGTGAAGGCGCTCAAGAATGCTGGCCCTAACAGCGGGATGGTCACAGTGCGCAGCACCGTGCCACTGCCCGCGCCACTAACGCGCGCAGCCAGTTCGAGATCAGACGGGATCTGGCCCAACGCTGCGGCCACGATGACGTACACAACCGGGTACGAGTGCAACGTCATCAGAAAGATGATGCCGTCGGCTCCGTACAGGTCCCACAGCGGCCGATCGAACAGCGCATTGAGCCCCTGGTTTCGGCCAAACAGCTGCAGCCAGGAAATGGCACCGACGAACGGTGGGACTAACAGCGGCGAGAGCAGAAATAAGCGTAATCCCGTTGCTCCCCCAACATCGGTGCGCTCCAAAACAATCGCAATCGTGCCACCGATGAGTACCGCGCCCATAGAAGACAGCACGGTGGTAATCACGGAATTCCAAGTGGCGCGCGCCAAGCCTTGTTCCACAAGTACCGGAAACTGGTTTCCCCCGAGCGCGAGTGAGACCACCAGCGCGAGCGGGACAATAAAAATCGCCGCGGCAACCAACCACACCCCTAGGCGGGCGAGGTTGAGCCCCGGCGAAGATTCGCGTCGTATCATCCGCTAATTCATTGCGCCCTGGAAGAACTCCACGGAACGCGCGCGATCATCGGTGAGAGTCTTCAGGTCTGCATCCATCAGGGCAATGTCATCGAGTGCCGGGGCATCGCCAGGGGTGCCTACCCCGTCGATGACGGGCAGGTAGTTTTGTTCCACGGCGAGCTCTTGCCCCTTCTTGGACAACAGGAAAGTAATGAACAACTCTGCTGCAGTCGGGTTCTTGGAATCCCCAAACACCGCGATCGGCTCGGTAATGTACGGCGAACCTTCGGTGGCGTACACCTCCTTAATCGGAGAACCCTGCGCGGCGAGGTCGCGAACGAGATAATCCACAACCACACCAACTGGGTGGCCGCCGCCAGCAATTTCCTGCGAGGTGGGGCCATTGGATGCGGCAATCATCGGAGCGTTCTCACCGAGAGCGGTCATCCAATCCTCACCCAGCTGCTCGTTGTTCATCCACACTGTCGCGTTGTATGCGGCTGCCCCGGAAACTGCCGGGTCCGGCATGACAATCTTGTCGCGGAAGCGTGCATCCGTCAGGTCAGTCCAAGACTTCGGTGCTTCAGATTCATCGATCACGGAAGTGTTGTAAGCGATGACAGTGGGAATAATTCGGGTCCCGACGTAGTAGCCCTCAGAATCAACGGCACCGTCCATCACATCACCGGTTTCGACGTTCTCCAGTTTCGCCAGGAGATCATCGGACTTGAAGTCCTCAAACGTCGGAGCGTCCGCTGCCCAAATCAGGTCTGCCTCCACTGCTCCGGAGGTCTTTTCAGCCTCAATTCGAGCTTTCAGATCGCCGGTGCCAGCTCGGTACACTTCCACGTCGACATCCGGGTGTTCCTCGTTGAAGGCCGCGACAACCTGGTCAACCTTGTCCTCTGGCTCCGAGGTGTAGAGAGTCAGAGAACCGGCGGCAGAGTCCGTCGCGCCGTCTTTAACACCAGACGTCGCGGTGTTGGAGCCAGCGTTCTCGGAGGGTTCGGAGCAACCCGCAAGAGCGAGCATTGCAGCGCCTGCTGCTGCAACAACTGAAAGGGACTTCTTTGTGAGTTTCATGAGCGACTCCTTTATGCAAGGTAAAAACCTGGCTCACCTTAACACCAGATTTGCGTGCCCGCTCGCCGATGAAATTGCTCTATTCTGCGCCCAGCGCCGGGCCCAACGTTGCCCAAAATCTTCTACCAGCACGTCCTACTTTGACGGCAGTCCGCGCGAGGCGATCAAACTTTCACATCCGAAACTGTAGCTGAACACCCATCACTTACTCGACCCTCCAGATCCGCCGACGGGCTGCGGCGCCTCGTCCGGAAGCGGCGCCTTCGTCACCGGCGCCCCGCGTTCAAAAGGTTGCGCGTCGATTGCCGGCCCGATCACGTCCCAACTTTTGCGCATGGACTTCTCAAACAGGCCCCAGCTGTGCGTGCCTTCCACCTGCGGGTACCACTGCACGTCCAAGCCGGCGCGCTGCGCCCTCTCCACGAAGTATTCAGAGCACGCGTACGACGCAGACTCGATCGCCACGGGCGGTCCTATGCGCTCAGAGGACGTCTTCGTATCGTCGATAGCGCCGGGCACTCCCTGCGCGGCGGAGATGAACAGCTTCGTGTCTTCCAGCGCATCCAGGTGCAGCACGGGCGAGTGTGCCATCCACGCCGGATTGGAGGACATGCCCCACATCTTGCGTGGATCCGCCCCGTTGAGCTTCAAGGCCTGGCGCACGTATGTGTCGCCGAGAACACCGGAGGTGGCCGGGCACCCGGAGTACGACGCTGCGGCGGCAAAACGCTCCGGTTCCAACGACGCAATATTGAGTGCCGGCCCGCCGGACATGGAAATGCCCGCGATCGCGTCGCGGCCGGTGCCGTGGAAGTGCTCGTCGATAAGCGGGGGCAGCTCCTTGGTGAAGTACGTGAGCCACTTGTTGCGGCCCGTCGCCTTGTCCTCGCGGTACCAGTCTGCCTGCATGGAGGACACTGAGCCGATCGGGGTGACCACATTGACCAGCTTGTCCTGGAAAAACTCCTGGTAGTCGGACGAGTTACGCCAGGACCAGCCGTTGGCGGCACCGTCCGCACCCATCAGCAGGTAAAACGTGGGCCGCTTCGCGTCATTGTCCGGTCCGCCGGGCAGGATTACCTCGTTTTTGACCTCCCTATCCATCGATGGCGAGTACACGACGACCTCGTAGACGTCGTTTTCAATGTGCGTCACCGACTTCAGGGTCGCGGGCTTCGCGTCCGGATCCGGAAAGGTCTCGGCGACGTTGCTGGAGCCATTGCTTATCGACGACCCGCTGCCGCCCAACCCCTCATAGAGCGGCGCGCCGAAGACTCCCCCGCCCAGTGTCGCGAGAAACAGCGCTGGAACTGCGAGCAGTGGAATCGAGGAAGACAAGCTCGACGCCGCTGCTGGCACGCTGAACGCATCGATGAGACTGGATCCACTTTGACGAATTTCACCGCTGAACAGGGGTTAAGGGTCAAAAAGTGTGTCCGGAATCGCGGATTTTCACGGATTGACCTGT
>ERZ1031176.3-NODE-3-length-91435-cov-44.915693_pt1 | contig 91435 bp, 90 predicted proteins | sample MGYA00518586_ERZ1031176 | MGnify/ENA primary metagenome ERZ1031176 (study PRJEB33718, sample SAMN03159775) | human skin metagenome | collected 2014-05-20 | study: EMG produced TPA metagenomics assembly of the PRJNA266117 data set (Human skin bacterial metagenome and... | reverse complement strand
CAGGAAATGAGAAACTGGGTCGTCTCGGCTCTCCGCCCAACTTTGCAACAGCACCGAAGAATCGGGGTTCAAGGGAAACGACCAAAAACCGGTCACCGTCGAAGCTGCCTACGCTCAGTGGCAGCGCATTCTTAATCTTCTCGGCGACAACCCCGCAAATCAAGAGCGTTTTCTCCGTTACTACTGGAACGCATTTGAGCCGGTAAAGGCGAGCGACGGAACACGAAACTTTGCTACCAAATCGAACCTCATCAGGCTTTACGAAAGCTACTTGAAAAATGGTGTTCGCCCATTTCTAGAGAATCTCGAAATCGGAGCTGAGGCATATTCGGCTGCGCTTGGGGAGCCCTCCGAGTTAATCTCGCAGAAAGCCACAACAGCTATGAAACGGCTGCAGCGCGCCCAGGGTGCCCCGGGCAATGTCTTGTTGCTCTATTTGATCGTAAATAAGGACACTCTCGATCTAACCGATGAAGAGCTGCTCACTATTGTAAACCAGCTCACAGCATTCTTCGTCCGCAGGAACATCACTGGCCGACCATCCACATCTGATCTACAACGCATGTTCCGCGACATTGTGCGACAGATATCAGGTGCAGCGCGCGAAACCAGAATTTCAGAAATTGTCGGCGACCGCCTTCTTAAAGTCTCAGCAGATGACCTTCTTTTTCGAGAAGCGCTGTCTGGTCCGATCTACACCGATAACGCGGATATGACGCGCTTCATACTCGCAAGTCTCGCAGAAGCGAATATGACCAACGAATCGTTTAGCGACTTGTGGGCTCGAACCAGTCAGCAGAAGCGCCCCTACGCTTGGAGCATCGAGCACATTTTCCCACAAGGTGACAACATCCCAGAGTCGTGGGTAGCGATGATGGGCGGAGCAGAACAGGCGCAAAGGGCGCTTGAGAACCATGTCCACAAGCTGGGAAACCTCACTCTCACTGCTAACAACTCATCGTTAGGCAACCGCAGTTTCGAAGCCAAGAAGAATCACAAGAATTCGAGCGGACACTACATCGGTTTCCGAAACGGTCTATCGATCAACGCTCCGCTAGTAGCAATTGATCAATGGGACGCGAACCGCATAATTGAACGAACCGAGATGCTGGTCGACGACTTGGTACGGATGTACTCACTCGAGTCCATCGCAGGAGCCGCTGGTCGACCGTAGGACGTTGGTGTGCAGCGCTGCACTCACTGAATAGGACAGGTTTCGACCACCACCGCGTACTCCCCCACCTCCGCGGCGAAGGTAGCGTCGTGGCAGGTGAAGATCACGGCCTGGCCGGTGCGAAGACCCTCGGCGATGAGGGCGTGGGCGCGGTCGCGGGAGGGGGCGTCGAGGCCGATGTCGGGTTCGTCGAGAAACACAAGCGGGCGTTTCTGCGCGAAGACCTGGGCGAGCTGAGCCAGGCGCAGGTGCGCGGCAGGCAGGTCGAGAGGGTGGGTTTCCGGGTCGAGGCCGAGTGCGGCAACGGCGTCCGGGTCGCCGATGAACTCCCCCACCGTTGATTCGGCGAGTTGGTCGGCGGCGCGCTGCAGCGCGAGGGAGACACCGAGAGCCAGCCCCGGGTTGCCGTCGAGGCCGGCCATCGCGCGTAGCAGTGTGGTCTTGCCAGCACCGTTGTCGCCGCGCAGCCACACGGCCTGGCCGGGGCGCACGGTCAGGTGGATCGGACCGACGGTGAACTCCGGGTCCTCGTTTGCGCGGAACTGCCACCACCTGCGGGGTTTTCCGCCGCGGGTGGCGGTGATCGCGCCGAGGTCGATCGGTTCGCCTGTGGGCTCCACGCGTGGAGGCAGGCTGGTTTCGTGGGTGGGAGGGGGTGAGGGAGACAGGATGCCGTCGATAAGCGAAAGCTTGGCTCCGCTGAGGCGGGGGCGGTTGCCCAAGACCACGATGCGCGACGGCAGGGCCTCGAGGAGGTGGGTGATGGCGCGGGCGGAGGTGGGGTCGAGGCCGGCGAAGGGGTCGTCTAGAAGCAGGATGTCCGGCTCGAGGACCGCGATGGCCGCGATGGCCAGGCGGCGCGTTTGGCCGCCGGAGAGTTGTGCGGGGTGGCGCTCGGCGAGTTCTGTGAGTCCCGCGGCGCTGAGGATGCGCTCGCAGCGACGCTGCATCTCCGGGGTGGGTGTGCCGCGCTGCTCGAGGCCGAGCGCGACCTCCTCGATGACCGTGTCACGCAGGTAGGACACGTGCGCGGTGGCGTCCTGCTGGACCACGGCGACGCCTGCCCACTCGTTGTGCGCCTGGGCGGCGAGGGTGGTCAGGCCCGCGCCAGAGTTGCCGATGACCTCGACGGTGCGGTGCTGGTTAAGTGCTTGCTTGAGCGGGGTTAGATCCATAGGACCACCGCCACACAGATCAGCGGGACGAGGATGCGGGCGGCGCGCTGGGCCGGGCTGTCGTGGACCGGGCGCAGGACGGTGCGGGGGCCGGTGAGGTCGTAGCCTGCGGTTTCCAGCGCCTGGCCGCGGGCGCCGGCCTGGGTGAGCAGCTCCGTGAGCACGGGCATGATCAGGTGCGGGACGACCGTTTTGGTTGTGATTGGGCGCTTCTTGAGACGGTTGGCGTCGCGGGTGATGCGCGCGCGGTTGGCACCCTGGGGGCCGAGCTGCAGCGTGGTGCCGGCGATGTAGCCGATGCGGTTGCCTCCCCTGGTGTTCTGCAGGGCCTTGGCCAGATCCGGGGTGCGCGTCCAGGCCACGGCGGCGAGCAGGCACGCGACGAGCGCGGTGAAGCGGGCGGTGAGGTGGGCGGCGTCCGCGAGCCCGTCGGAGGTGATGAGCGGGGCGATGCGGTGCTCGCCGTAAGGCGCGTGAATAAGCACCATTGACGCGGCGACGGGTGCTGCGAGGAGTGCGGTGGCGGCCGCGACAGAGGGGTTGCGGGTGCGCCATGTGCCGGCTGTCAGGGCTGCGGCGATGATGGCCAGCGAGGCTGACGGGGTGTTGATCCCCAACGCCAGAATCCAGCCGGACGCGCCGATGACCAGGGCGGTCAGCGGGTTCAGGCGGGTGTGGGGCATGTTGGTTGGCTTCTTGCTGGGCTAGCTCTGCTTGGTCTGCGGGGCGAAGGCGGCGACGGTGCGCTTCGGCAGCGCCTTGACCGTGAAGAACGCCACCAGCATGACGATGACCTTATCTACCGGGTCCGAGATGAAGGCCTGCGTGGTTACGGATGCGATGAGCGAGCCACCCATCTCACGGAACAGGCTGACCAGCGCGCCGGTGCCCACACCGGCGGTGCCGCCGTAGACGTAGGCCGCGACCGGGGCGGCGACCATACCGCCGATAAGGCCCAGCACCAGGCCGAAACCGATCACGGTGGCGATGTTGCGCAGCGCGTTGAAGCGGTGGATGAACACGCCGGCCAGCCAGCCGATCAGCGCCGCGCCCGCGGCGAACGGCAGCGCGGCCGGGTTGAGCAGGCCCCACACCACGTTGTTCAGCGCGCCGGTGGCCATGCCCGCAACCGGGCCTGCGAGTGCCGCGACGAGCACGGTGCCCACGGAATCCAGGTACAGCGGCAGGCCGATCGAGCCGACGATCTCGCCGACGACGGAGTTGATGATGATCGCGATCGGGATCAGCCCCAGCGTGCGCGCCGGAAGCACCGGGATCACCGCTGCGAGCAGCAGCGCGGTGCCGATGCCGTAGCCGGCGAGCAGCGCGATGCCCTGCCCGGAGCCGGTGACCTGATCCCAATCTGCCGGGTGAACCAGAACGAAGTACAGCCAGGTAGCGGCGATGAGGACGGCGCCTGCGATGACGAGCGCGCGGCGGGCGGGGGTCCATTCGGCCTTTTGCGCGGTCTGCGCGGCCTGGGTGGAAACGGTGTGTGACATGGAAACTCCGAGTGGTGTGCGGGGAGGAATGGGAAGTACAGCCCTCATCGCCTATGTCACCTCGGCTGGGCTATCGGTCCGGGAGTGTAGCAGGCGGCGGGCGCGAACCACCTAGTCGTCGGCACGCTGGTGGCGCAGCTCCACAATCTCGGCGTCGCCGGCGGCGACCTTCGCGTGCACCTCGCACGCCCAGGTGAACCAGCCCCAGGCCAACTCGACGTCCGCGTCGGTGACCAGGCGCGCGTTGGGTTCGCGCTCCCAGATCCCGCGCAGGTCGGCCACGGAGGTGCCTCGCATGAGCTCGGAATCCGCCTCCACGGCGACGGTGGTGTCCTTCCAGGAATACCCCACCAGCCCCAGCGCGATCAGCACGGTGAGCAGGTCGTGGATCTGCGCCTGATACCCCTCGCCCACATCCTCGTGGAACTCGAAGTAAAACCGCGTGATCGCCTCCAGGTGCTGCGCCACGGGGGAGCCGCCAAGCTTATCGACGAACTCCGCCAACGCCTCGGGCTTGAGCACCATCCGCTCCGTCACACCAAGTGAGCACAAGGTGATCGGGGTCTGTGTCATGGCGAACACGTCGGCGGCGGCGTGCGGGTCCACCCAGAAGTTCCACTCCGCGCTCGGCGTGGTGTTGCCCGGGTAGTTCACTGCCCCGCCCATCACGGTGATGTGCTTGAGCTTTGCAAAGTGCTGCGGGTGGGCGTGCGCGAAGGCGGCCAGGTTGGTCAAGGGGCCGGTGACGATTAGATGGAGGTCGTCGGTGCCGCGCTCGATGGAGTCGATCCATAGCGCGTCCCAGTCGTGCTCCACGTGGCGCTCGGGCGCTTGGGCGTAGCCGAGACCGGTGTCGCCGTGGGTTTCGGGCGTGGTGGTCAGCTCCACCTCGAGCGGCTCCGGCAGGCCCGCGGCCAGGGAGATAATGGGTAGCCCGCACTGCCCCAGTATCCAGGCGCCGTTTTGCGCGCATTGGTCGGCGGGGGCATTGCCGGAGGTCGTCGTTAGGCAATCGAGCTCAATGAGCCCCCCGTGGGCCGCGGCGGTGAGGAAGATGATGGCGTAGGTGTCGTCGATGCCGGGGTCGCAATCCAGGATGACTCTCACGGTTTCGTTTCCTTCCCGGCAACAAGCCAGATCACAAGCGTGGTGGCGCACACCGCGCCGCAGACGCCGAACGCGGCCTGGAAGCCCGCGGCCTCCGCGACGGCGCCGAGCAGCACCGGCGCGAGGATGGATCCGGCATCCTGCGTCATTTGGTACGTGGACAGCACTGTACCGCCGGACCGCTCGTTGCCGATGATGTCCGCGAGCGTGGCCTGGGTGGCGGGGCTCATCAGGCCCGCGCCGATGCCGGCCGCGGCGGAGAGCAGCACCAGCGGCCAGAAGCTGGTGGCGCCACCGAGGAGTGCCGTGAACACGCCGGAGGTGGCCAAGCCCGCGGCGACCATCGGGCGGCGGCCCAGGCTGTCGGCGAGCCTGCCGGAGAACTGCAGGGTCACGGCCATGCCGAACGCGAAGGCTGTCAGCGCCAAACCGGCGGCCGCTCCCCCGCGCTCGAAGACGGCCGCCGCGAACAGCGGCAGGATGGCCACACGCGAGCCCATGTTGACGAATCCGTTGGTGAACCCGGCGGCCAACAGCGCCTTGTAGGTGGAGGTTTGCCACGCCTGTCGCACGCGCATCTTCGGCTTCGCCGCAGGCAGCGGCTCGGAGCCGGGCCGTGGCTGGGTGAGCCCGCCGACCGCGACGGCAGCGGCCGCCACCGCGAGGCCGTAAATGACAAACGGCGCGCGGAACCCCAGGAAGGACAGCGCGGCGCCGATAATCGGGCCGACGACATTGCCCACCAGAAACGCGGAGGCGTACAGCGCGTTGGCGCGCCCGCGGATGCTCGGGTGCGTCACCCGCACGATCAGCGCCTGGGCGGACAGCGTGAACATGGTCGAGCCGAAGCCGGCGATAAACCGCAGCGCCAGGATCTGCCAGTAGGCGTTCACAAACGCGACCAGGAAGGTCGCGCCCGCGACGATGAGCAGGCCCGTGAGGTAGATCGGGCGGGAGCCAAGCCTATCGACGAGCCAGCCCGCCCCCGGCGCCCCCAACAACCGAGCCAACGCGAAGATGGAGATCACCGCACCGGCCGCGGCCATGGACACGCCGAAGCTGCCCGCGAACTGCGAGAGCACAGGCGCGATGAGCCCGTAGCCGAGGGCGATGATGAACGCGGCGCCGACAAGGACCCAGATCGTGCGCGGGATTTTCGGTTGGATCTGGGGCTTCTGTGCTTGTGTTGTTTGTGGTGTTGAATTGTCGGCGCTCATTGCTGGTTAGCGTACATCGGCGGGTGGGGGTGTTCCGATTTGGCAATGTGGCAAATATTTGCCGCAATGCAAAATCACCCCAGGTAGAGTCATCACTTTAGTTCATATGTTCGAACGGGTGGGCGGTGGTGTCGGCTGCGCTTCGTAGTGTGTGCGCCATGAAGTTCAACACGAAGAATCCGCTGCGCAGCGTCAGCCGAAACGATATGTCCCACTCCCCCGCCTACACCCCGGAGGCGCTTGCCGAGGAGATCCGCGAGCGCCACCCCGCAATCATCGAGTCCGCCCAGGCCGTCATGCACCACCCTCGTTCCCTGTCCCGGCCCACCGCCGCGTGGCGCCCGCCGGTGCTCACCCTGCCGCGGGTGGCCAACGGGCCGCAGCTAACTCTGGCCGTGACACGGCGCAGGGTCGGCCCACGGGCGCGGGCCCGGATACAGGGCTACGGAGGCGACCAGGTACCCGCGTACCTGATCGAGGTCCGCATCGCCGACACCACCGGCAGCCTGGTGGACACCGTGCTCACCGAAGCGTGGGTGCGCGCGCTGATTCCAGGCGACTCCGCACACGCGGTGCACGAGCTGGCCGGCACGCGCACGGCGAACTACGTCTGGCTCGTCGACGGCACGTTCACGCCGGTCGCGTCGCCGTCGTCGATGTTCGAGGGGCTCAGCGCGGCCTAGCCACGGGCGGCGTCGCTGCTGTCGTCCTCGTCGATGCCGGGGAGACCGTTGTCTTCGGCGAGAGAGTCCTCGTCCTCGTCTTCGTCATCGAGGTTGTCGTCATCGGCGTAGTCGACGTCGTCGTCTTCGTCCTCGTCGTCCTGGCCGAACAGGTCGTAGACCTCCGGCTCGTCGAACTCGTCGTCCACGGGCAGCAGCTGCGATTCCCAGTCCTCGGCCTGGTCGGCGGCGAGCGAGAGCACGTCGAAAAGCCTGTCAAAGTCCGTGAAGCTGCCCAGCTCGAGCCGCTCGGCGTCGATGAGGGCCTCGTCGTGGATGGCGTCGAAGAGGCGGGCGCGGTCCTCCTCGGTCAGCTCCGCGTCGCCGTCGGACTCCCAGAGCTCGCCCTCGGCGTCGTCGAGCACGTCGTCGTAATCGTCCGGCAGCGCGATGAAGGTGACCTTGGCGTGCGGGGTGCCCTCGACGGTGTCGATGGTGACCAACAGCTCCGCGTTCTCCCCGACCTCGGCGCGCACCTGCTGCGGATTCAGGTGGTCCTGGAAGAACTCCAGGTCGCCGATGCGCTCGTCGGTGCCCTCCAGCAGGTCGCGCAGCACGGTGATCACCTGGTCGGTGGCCATGTGCTCCGCAACCGCGGCCACGGCGTCCTCCACGGAGAACACCACGGCCACCAGCACGGCCTCGAAGTCCTCGTCGTCCTCGTCCACGTCCGCGGCCGCGATGTAGACGTTGGCGGCCGGCAAGTGCGGATCGATCTCCACGAACTGGATCTCCAGCGCCGCCGTCATGGGCACGAACATGGTGTCGCCGCCCACGCGGGACTCGATGCCTTCGCGGTCGAGCGCCGCTGCGATGTCCTCGAAAAAGCTCATGTCGGTGGTTCCTTCCCAAGCTCGGCCACAACGGGCACAAGCCTAGCCACGAATGCTTACGCATGCGTGGCATTTCCCTGTCACGGCGGGGTTAACTGTCACCCCATGACGGATGGGCGGCACCGAGCAGCGATGCGGCCGAATCCATCAGGTCCTGGCGGTGGATGCCCCACTCGCGCATGTCAAAGCCCTCCCACGCCCTGCGCTGCGACGCCTTCGGGTCCCACTCCACCCGCATACCAGCGTCGAACACGGCCGTCGCACGTCCCGGCCTATCGTCGGAGCGGAAACCGTAGACCGGCCACTCCTCGCCCGGCGCGCCGGTGTGGAAGAACTGCCCCCAGTGGTGCTGCATCACCCGGCTGACCTCAGTGAACGCCTCAGATCCGCCGAAGACGTCCCAGCGCGAGGCCTTCGTGGCGTTCGGTTCGCCGAACACCGCGCCCAGATCGGCGGTGTGCATCGCGCCCAAGCCCAGCATGCGCATCGCGGCAGACGCGTGGTCGAAGCGGTACATCCACGTGCTCGCCTTCCTGCGGTGTGCGGTGGCCAGGATCACCGTCGGCGCCCAGAACACCGCGTCGGCGATGAGGTCGGCATAGTCGCCGCGCTCCCCGGCGTAGTCGTAGGCGCGCAGTACCGACTGGGCGTTGTCCGGGTCGAACGCCTCCAGCGCCCGGCGCGCCGCCCGCTGGCGAGTCTTTGTGGTTTGGTAGATCGCCTTGGCAAAGCTCGCCTCGTCCGAATTGGTGCCCACGATCAGCGGCACGGCCGCCTGCTCGCCGGCCTCGAAGGTGTCGATGGGGTGCGCGGTGAGCGTCTCCCCGTCCACGGTGGGCATAAAGCTGGTGTTCAGCTGCACCAGTTCCTTGGTGTTGAGCAGCATGGATTGGCCGGCGCGCACGAGTTCCTCGGCGCGGGTCTCGCGCAGGTCGGCCAGCGTGGTGGTTCGCGGCAGACCCATCCGGTTGACCAGTTCGCGCACCCACATCGCGGCCTGCAGGCGCGAGTGCACACTGGCCGGCGGCGGCGATTGGGCCACCGCGCCGTGGAACAGCCCGCGTGCCGAGGGCGAGCACATCAGGTGCACCACGGCCGCCCCACCGGCGGATTCGCCCATGATGGTCACCCGGCCCGGGTCCCCGCCGAAGTTGGCGATGTTCGCGCGCACCCACTCCAGCGCCAGGATCTGGTCCAACAGCGCGGGCGTGGCCACGCAGTCGTGGCCCAGCGAGCGGAAGTCCAAATACCCCAGCACGCCCAGGCGGAAGTTCACGGAGACGTAGACGACCTGCGTGGCGTCGGCAAGCAAATGCCCCTGCAGCACCTTCTCGTTGCTCGCGCCGGTGACAAAGGTGCCGCCGTGGAAGTAGACCACCACCGGCAGCTCCTCCTCGGTGTCGGGGCGCACGATGTCTAGCGTCAGGCAGTCCTCGGTGCCGATGACGGCGTCGCGCCAGCCGAATGTGCCCTGCATGGCGGGCGGGGCGAACCGTGAGGCGTCGTAAAGCCCCTGCCACCTCTGCGCCGGCTGTGGGGCGCGGAAACGGCCAGTGTGTGCGGTGGAGGCGCCGAACGGCACGCCGCGCCAGGTGCGCATGCCGGAGCGCGCGTCCACCACGCCGCGGACCTTGCCCGCGGTGGTGTCTGCGACAGGGTGCTCGACGGCAGTCATGGCATCCAGCGTAGACGCAAGCGCACAGCATCCAACTATGCTGGACCGACGTAAAAAACCGATTAACGAAAGTGACAGTTACATGTTTGGCAACAAGAAAAAGAACCAGGACCTCGCCGTCCGCCAGGAAATTGAAGAGGCGCTGCGCGAAGACCCGACGCAGTTAGAAAAGGACGCCGGCCCGCTGGGGCGCGCGTTTATCGGCGCGGTGGATAAGGCTGTTCAGATGCAGACCTCCACCATCCGCACCTACGTGAACTGGCTGCGCCGCCAGAACCCGGAGGCCACGCCTGCGGAGATTCAGAATCTTATGGACGAGCACCTGAAAAACACCGTCACCGGCACCGGCGCGGGCGTGGGTGCCGCAGCCGCCGTGCCCGGCATCGGCCTGTTTAGCGGCGCGGCCGCAGTGGCGGGCGAATCGGTGCTGTTTTTGGACCTCGCCGCGTTCTACACCGTGGCGTCCGCCTACCTGCGCGGCGAGGACATCGAGGACCCGGAGCGCCGCCGCGCGCTCGTGCTCTCGCTGCTGATGGGCGCGAAGGGCCTGGCGATTGTGGACGCCATGCTTGGCGACGACGCCGGCAAGATCCCCGGCAAGTCCACCCTGACCAAATTCTCCGGCCCGACCCTGTCCAACACCAACAACGTGCTGCAGCGCATCGCCATGCGCTCCATGCGCAAGTCCCAGCGTCGCGCGTGGCTGGGCAAGCTCATGCCACTGGGCATCGGCGCGGTCGCCGGCACCACCGCCAACCGCAAGCTGGCCGACGGCGTGATCGGCAACATCCAGTCCGGCCTCGGCGCGGTGCCGGCCGGTTTTGCCACCCCGCTGCCGGACAAAGACACCGACGAGGATGGCAAGGGCCTGAGCCTGAACCAGAAGGACTTCGCCGCCTGGATCCTGCGCCAGTTCAAGGACGAGGACAAGGACGGCGACAACAATTAACCCCCTGCTCACCAGATCCCTTCGCGCCAACCGGCCCGCAGCCGTCGCCGCCTTTGCCGCCGCCACGCTCGCCGCCGTGTTCCAGACGGCGGTGCCGGCGCTGACCGGCCACGCGGTGGACATCGCCACCGGCAACGCGGAAGGATCGGTGACGCGCACCGCGTGGGCAATGGTCGCCGTCGCCGCGGCCACCTACGCGTTAAGCTTCACCCGCCGCGTGACGGCGGGCCGGCTGGCCTCCAGCTCCCAGCATTGGCTGCGCACCGAGATCCTGCGCACGCTGCACCGACTAGACGGGCCGGGGCAGGACGAGATTGTCACCGGGCAGATTGTCTCGCGCTCCATCTCGGATTTGAACCAGTACCACATGGTGCTGGCCAACCTGCCCATGCTGCTCACGCGCGTGGTGCAGCTCGCGCTCACCCTGGCGGTGATGCTGTGGATGGACATCCCACTGACCTTGATGTCGCTCGCGCTGCTGCCGCTGATCCTCTGGGAGGCCAACCGCTCGCGCAAAACGCTCTACGCCGCCACGTGGGTGAACCAGCACGCCACCGCGGAGCTTGCCGAGCACGTCGAGCAGACCGTCTCCGGCGTGCGCGTGGTCAAGGCGTTCGGCCAGGAGCAGCGCGAGATCGACCAGCTAGATCAGCTGGGCCGCCACCTCTACGCGGTGAAGATGCGCGCGGCGAAGCTCACGGCGCGCTTCCAGCCGGTGCTCTCCCAGCTGCCCAAGATCGCGCTGGTGGTCACCATCATCGCCGGCGGCATGCTGGCCATCCGCGGGCAGATCACCATCGGCCAGTTCGTGGCGTTCACGGCGTATTTGACCTCCATGACGTCGATGATGTCCATGCTGACCAACCAGTACGTGCGCCTGCAGATGGGCATGAGTTCCTTCGACCGCCTTGACGACGTGCTCAAGCTTGCCCCCGCCGCTGAGACCGCCGCAGCCCCCACGGCCGGCACCGGCCTGCGCTTTGACAACGTGCACTTTTCCACCGGCGGCAACCCCGTCCTCAACGGCTTCTCGCTCACCGTCCGCCCGGGCGAAACGGTCGCGCTCGTCGGCCCGCCCGGCGCGGGCAAAACCATGGCCGTCCAGCTCGCCGGCGGCTTCTACCAGCCGGATTCCGGGAGCGTGAAGCTTCTCGACGGCTCCGCCTCCCCCGCCGCACTGCGCCACAAGGTCCTGTGCGTGTTCGACGAGGCGTTTCTGTTCTCCTCCTCCGTGCGCGAAAACATTGCCATGGGTACTCACCTCCCGCCGGATCAGCTCGACGCCGCTGTGAGCGAGGCAGCGCGCCTGGCCTGCGCCGACGAGTTCATCGAGCGCCTGCCCGACGGCTACGACACCGAAGTCGGCGAGCGCGGCCTGACGCTGTCCGGCGGGCAGCGCCAACGCATCGCCCTGGCCCGCGCGCTCATGGCCAAGCCCGAGGTGCTCGTGCTCGACGACGCCACCAGCGCCATCGACGCCGTCACCGAATCCCGCATCCTGGCCAACCTGCGCGAGGAGCTCACAGACGTCGCGGTGCTCACCGTCGCGCACCGGCAGTCCACCGTGGACCACGCGGATGAGGTTGCGGTGGTGCGCGGCGGAGCCGTCGTCAAGTGTGGCCCCCGCGACGAGGTCGTGCAGAGCCCGGAGTACCTGGCCACCATGTCCGCCGACACGCCTACGGAGCTGCCCGCCGTCCCGACGCGCGCCGAGCTGTGGCCCGAGGTCACCGAGCCCGAGCAGGAGCGCGTGATCGTGCCCACCACCGGGCGCGCGTCCACGGTCAACGCCACCCCGGAGCTGCTCGCGAGGGTGGAAACACTCCCCGAGGCCACCGAGCAGCCGGATTTGAGCGCCGAGCGCCTGGAGCAGCTGCGCACCCCATCCAGCGACTTCCACGTGCGCGACCTGTTCCGCGCCGTGCGCTGGCTCATCGCCGGCACCGTGGCGCTCCTGGTGGTCGGCGTGGTCGCGGACCTGGCGTTTCCCACCCTCGTGCGCGCCGCCGTGGACCGCGGCATCGCTAACTCGGACCAGGCCAGCCTGATCCGCACCGGGCTGATCGCGCTCGGTGTGGTGGCGGTGGCGTGGGCGTCCATGACCGTGATGACGGTGCTGTCCTCGCGCTCCGGCGAGCGCCTCCTCTACGGCCTGCGCCTGCGCTCGTACGCCCACCTGCAGCAGCTGGGCTTGAGCTTTTTCGAGTCGCGCCTGTCCGGCAAGATCATGACGCGCATGACCACGGACATCGACACCCTGTCCAGCTTCCTGCAAACCGGGCTGGCCCAAGCCATCGTCGCCGTCGGCTCGCTTATAGGTGTCACGGTGATGCTGGTGTCCACCGACGGCCAGCTCGCGCTCGTCGCGTTCGCCGCCGTGCCCGTCATCGCGCTGGCCACCTGGGGCTTCAGGCACTTCTCCAAGCGCTTCTACGCCGCCGCACGAGCGCAGATCTCCGCGGTCAACGGCGAGTTCGCCGAGCTCATCGGCGGCATCCGCGTCACCCAGACCCACCTCGCCCAAGACCATTTCGAGTCGCGCTTTGCCCAGATGAGCGACGAATACCGCCGCATCCGCATGAACTCTGTGCGCCTGGTGGGTCTGTACTTCCCCGGCATGCAGTTCGTCTCCCAGGTCATGACCGCGGTGATCATCGGCGTCGGCGCCACCCGCATCGCGGACGGCACGCTGTCGGTCGGTGTGCTCGTCGCGTTCACCATGTATTTGAGCCAGCTCTACGGCCCGATCCAGCAGCTCGGCCAAATCTTCGACTCCTGGCAGCAAGCCACCGTCAGCTTCGACCGCATCCGCGAACTGCTCGACGAGCGCACCACCGTCCCCGACACCGGCACCCGCCCCGGTGCGCACACCGCCGCGTCCGGGGAGCTTTCGCTTAACGACGTCACCTTCGGCTACTCGCCGGATTCAGAGCCAGTCATCGACGGCATGGATTTGTCCCTTTCGCCCGGCTCCACCGTGGCACTCGTTGGTCCGACGGGGGCGGGCAAGTCGACCGTCGTCAAGCTGCTGGCCCGCTTCTACGACCCGGTGGAAGGCGCCGTGCGCGCGTCGGGGACGAACGTCGCCGAGATCCCGCTCGCGGATTGGCGGCGCGCGCTCGCGCAGGTGCCGCAGGAGTCCTACCTCTTCCCCGGCACCGTCGCGGACAACATCGCCTACGGCGCGGCCGCGGCTACCGACGACGAGGTGCAGGCCGCGGTGGAGCGCATCGGCGCCCTCGGCGTCATCGGCACCATCCCCGGCGGCTTCAACGCACGCGTCGGCGAGCGCGGCCGGGGCCTAAGCTCCGGGCAGCGCCAGATCATCGCGCTCGCCCGCGCGGAGATGCTCAAACCCGCGGTGCTGCTTCTCGACGAAGCCACGGCCACCCTCGACCCCGCCACCGAACGCGCTGTGCTCGACGCCTCCGACAAGGCGATGGCGGGGCGCACCTCCGTCGTCGTCGCGCACCGCCTCGCCACAGCCGCGCGGGCCGACCGCATACTCGTCGTGGATGAAGGACGTATCATTGAAGACGGCTGCCACGAGGACCTCATCTCCGCAGGCGGAAGATATGCCCATATGTGGGCTGTTAACCGATAACGGGGGTGAAACGTAGGTCCCCCGTGGAGAGGAACAACCCAAGTTAGCGTGTTACCAGCGCCGACGATTACAGTCAAAGAAACGTTCCGCGAACACAACCCAGAAGGAAGGCGAGAACCTGCCGTGAGCAGCGAAAACACGTTCGGCCAGAACAGCTGGCTGGTTGACGAGATGTTCCAGCAGTACAAGGACGACCCCAACTCGGTGGACGCCGAATGGCGCGAACTCTTCGAGAACAAGGGCGCTCCGAAGACCGCGAAGGGCACCCCCAACGTCACCCCTTCCGACGAGAGCGCAAGCACTCCGAAGACCGACCCGAAGGTCTCCCGCAGCACCGGCGCCCCGAGCCAGGACGGCCGCGAGACCAAGGTGGACGAGGCAGCAGCCAAGGTCGCGGCGAAGCCGAAGCGCCCCGCGGCCCCGGCGAAGTCCTCCCCGCTGGACAAGGTCAACCAGATCGAGGTTGAGCCCGGCGAGTTCCAGCTCAAGGGCGCTTTCAAGGCCATTGCCAAGAACATGAACGAGTCGCTCGAGGTGCCGACGGCGACCACCGTGCGCGACATGCCGGTCAAGCTCATGTTTGAAAACCGCGCGCTGATCAACGACCACCTCAAGCGCACCCGCGGCGGCAAGGTCTCCTTCACCCACATCCTGGGCTACGCCATTGTCCTGGCCACCAAGCTGCACCCGGACATGAACAAGAACTACAAGGAGGACGGCAACAAGTCCTTCGCGGTGCAGCCGGAGCACATCAACCTCGGCCTGGCCATCGACCTGCCGGGCAAGAACGGCTCCCGCTCCCTGGTTGTCGCCGCCATCAAGGAGTGCGAGAACAAGTCCTTCAACGAGTTCGTCGAGGCGTACGAGGACATCGTCGCCCGCGCCCGCGACGGCAAGCTCACCATGGACGACTTCTCCGGCGTGACCATCCAGCTGACCAACCCGGGCGGCATCGGCACCCGCCACTCCATCCCGCGCCTGACCAAGGGGCAGGGCACCATCGTCGGCGTCGGCGCAATGGACTACCCGGCGGAGTTCGCAGGCGCCTCCGAGGACCGCCTCGCCGAGCTCGGCGTGGGCAAGCTGGTCACCCTAACCTCCACCTACGACCACCGCGTCATCCAGGGCGCGGAGTCCGGCGAGTTCCTCCGCGACATCTCCCAGCTGCTCATCGACGACAAGTTCTGGGACGAGATCTTCCGCTCCCTGCAGATCCCGTTCGCGCCGCTGCGCTGGGCACAGGACGAGCCGAACACCGGCATCAACAAGGACACCCGCGTCATGCAGCTGATCGAGGCGTACCGCTCCCGCGGCCACCTCATCGCCGACACCAACCCGCTGCACTGGCACCAGCCGGGCCTGCCCAAGCCGGACTCCCGCGACCTGCTCATGGAAACCCACGGCCTGACCCTGTGGGACCTGGACCGCGTCTTCCACGTCGGCGGCTTCGGCGGCAAGGAGCAGATGACGCTGCGCGAGGTCATGTCGCGCCTGCGCGCCGCCTACACCCTGAAGGTGGGCACCGAGTACTCCCACATCATGGACCGCGACGAGCGCGAGTGGCTGCGCGACCGTGTCGAGGCCGGCATGCCCAAGCCGACCGGCCCGGAGCAGAAGTACATCCTGCAGAAGCTCAACGCCGCTGAGGCCTTCGAGAACTTCCTGCAGACCAAGTACCTCGGCCAAAAGCGCTTCTCGCTTGAAGGTGCCGAGACCCTGATCCCGCTGATGGACGCCATCATCGACACCGCCGCAGGCCAGGGCCTCGAAGAGGTTGTCATCGGCATGCCGCACCGCGGCCGCCTCAACGTGCTGTTCAACATCGTGGGCAAGCCGGTCGCCACCATCTTCAACGAGTTTGAGGGCAACATGCGCGCAGCCCAACAGGGCGGCTCCGGCGACGTGAAGTACCACCTCGGCTTCGAGGGCGAGCACATCCAGATGTTCGGCGACGGCGAGATCAAGGTCTCCCTGGCCGCCAACCCGTCCCACCTCGAGGCCGTGGACCCGGTCCTGGTGGGCATGGCCCGCGCCAAGGAAGACCAGATCAAGCTTGCCAAGGGCCGCGAGGACCACCCGGTCGTGCCGCTGATGCTGCACGGCGACGCTTCCTTCACCGGCCTGGGCGTGGTTCAGGAGACCCTGAACCTGTCCCGCCTGCCGGGCTACACCGTCGGCGGCACCATCCACATCGTGGTGAACAACCAGATCGGCTTCACCACCACCCCGGATTCCGGCCGTTCCTCCTACTACGCCACCGACCTGGCCAAGGGCTTCGACTGCCCGGTGTTCCACGTCAACGGCGACGACCCGGAGGCCGCCGCATGGGTTGCCCAGCTGGCCACCGAGTACCGCCGCGAGTTTGGCAAGGACGTCTTCATCGACCTGATTTGCTACCGCCTGCGCGGCCACAACGAGGCCGACGACCCGACGGTGACCCAGCCGGTCATGTACGACCGCATCAACTCCCACCCGTCGGTGCGCACCCGTTACACGCAGGACCTCATCGGCCGCGGCGACATCACCGAGGAAGACGCAGAGAAGGCCGCACAGGACTTCCACGACCAGCTGGACTCCGTCTTCTCCGACGTCAAGGCAGAGAAGGGCCAGCCGAGCGAGCAGACCGGCATCACCGAGTCCCAGGAGCTCACCCGCGGCCTGGACACCAACATCCCCGAGGAGCAGTTCAAGCGCCTCGCGGACGCGTACGCGAACCTGCCGGAGGACTTCACGCCGAACAAGCGCCTGAAGTCCGTGCTGAAGAAGCGCGGCGGCTCGTTCACCGACGGCGACATCGACTGGGGCTGGGGCGAGCTGCTCGCCTTCGGTTCCCTGGCGGAGCAGGGCAAGTTTGTCCGCCTCGCCGGCGAGGACTCCCAGCGCGGCACCTTCACCCAGCGCCACGCGGTGCTGTACAACCCGGACAACGCCGAGCCGTACAACCCGTTGGACCACAACGCGCAGGAGAACGGCGACGGCGGCCACTTCCAGGTGTTCAACTCCGCCCTGACGGAGTACGCCGGCATGGGCTTCGAGTACGGCTACACCCTGGGCAACAAGGAAGCCGTGGTCGCTTGGGAGGCGCAGTTCGGCGACTTCGCCAACGGCGCGCAGACCATCATCGACGAGTACGTCTCCTCCTCCGAGACCAAGTGGGGCGAGATGTCCTCGCTGATCGCGCTGCTGCCGCACGGCTACGAGGGCCAGGGCCCGGACCACTCCTCCGCCCGCATCGAACGCTACCTGCAGCTCGTGGCGGAAGGTTCCATGACCATCGCTCAGCCGTCCACCCCGGCAAACCACTTCCACCTGCTGCGCCGCCAGGCGCTCGGCGAGATGAAGCGACCGCTGATCGTCTTCACGCCGAAGTCCATGCTGCGCAACAAGGCGGCTGTCTCGCAGCCGGCTGACTTCATCGAGGTGGAGCGCTTCCAGTCCGTCATCGACGACCCGAACTTCGTCGAGCGCGGCAACAAGAAGATCGGCGACACCGACAAGGTCACCACCATCTTGCTGTGCTCCGGCAAGATCTACTGGGAGCTGGCGAAGAAGAAGGAGAAGGACGGCCGCGACGACATCGCGATCATCCGCGTGGAGATGCTCCACCCGATCCCCTTCAACCGCCTCTCGGATGCGTTCAAGAACTACCCGAACGCCAAGGAGATCCGCTGGGTCCAGGACGAGCCGGCAAACCAGGGCGCATGGCCGTTCTACAACGAGCACCTGCGCACCCTGATTCCGGACATGCCGGAGATGGTCCGCGTGTCCCGCCGTGCCCAGTCCACCACCGCAACCGGTGTGGCCAAGGTGCACCAGCAGGAGGAGAAGCAGCTGCTCGAGGAGGCATTTGCAAAGTAGCTTGACGACGGAGCACGTCACCGCGCTCCCCCACAAGCGCTAGGGCCCCAGGGTTGACCCCGGGGCCCTTCCTCGTGCCTGGTATGCGTGTTTAGCGCGCGCCGGCGCTGTCGGCGGAATCGCCTGCGGCGGCACCGTCCTCGTCGGCCTCCGGCAGCTCGTCGTTATAGATGTTGATGTGGGCGTTTTCCATCATCCACGCCGCCAGGGTGTCCTGGACGTCGGCACCGCCCTCGATGTCCTCGACCATTTCCTCCAGCGACTTGGTGGAAATGACGCGGGTGATGAAGTTCAAGCGGTTGATCTCGCCGCGGTCGAAACCGGACTTGTCGAACAGCGGGATGATGTTCTGCGGCAGTTCCCCCGAGCGCCCGCAGCTTTGCGCCGGCGAAGGGTCCACGGTGCGCAAAGTACTGGGCAGGCCAGCGATGGCGGCATCGTAGACCACGTCCGAGAACCCGGCCGGCTCCTCCTTCGCTTCCTTCTTCAGGCGTTTGGCGGCCTCCACGTCGGTCTCTTCCACAAGGCGCCCGGTGCAGGTCACCACGAAGTCCACCGGGGTTTCCTTCAGCACCCGCAGCGTGTCGCCGGCGGAGAAATCGGCGGCGGTCACGCTAGTGGGCCGGCCCAGCTGCTGCAGCACGCGGCTGTAAATCTCGCCCAGGACGCGCTGCTCCGGGTCGTCGGCGTCGATGCCGATCGCGATCGGTTCCTTGCCGGTGTTTTTCAGGCCGAGCGCGGCGCACCCGGACAGCGTGATCGAGCACGCGGACAGCACAGCCAGGGCGCGGGTGTGTTTACGCATTGGGGTGCGCGGAGTCGTCGATAGGCAATTGGCCCGCGATGAGGTCGCGCGCCTGCGGGGCTGCATCCGGCTCGCACAGCACGTCGTAGTGGCCCGCCACGATCGCCGTCGCCGAAGAGAAGTCGCGCTTGCCGCCCGTGAACGCGTAGGCCACCGCCGCGAAAATCACGCCGAAGATCGCGCCGAGGATCAGCGTGGTGGTAAACGTCACCCAGCCCGAGCCCGGCTCCGTGAACACCGAGAGGATCAGGCCCAAAAACAGGCCCATCCACAGGCCGGAAAGCGCGCCGGTGCCCAGCACCTTGCCCCAGGTCAGGCGGCCGGTGATCTTCTCCACCTGCATGAGATCCACGCCCACGATGGACAGCTTCTCCACCGGGAACTCCCGGTCAGAAAGCGCATCCACCGCGGCTTGCGCCTCCGCGTACGTTTTGAAGCTGCCGACAGGCCAGCCCGTGGGAACCTCGCGCGCGGGCACGCGAGACGAGTTGCTCATGGGATTTGTCATGCCCACCAGTGTATCCGTTCGACCGCGGGGCACCGTTATACTGCTGGGCAACATGGCTACTGAACACAACATCACAGAGCAGGACGTCCACGCCGCACTCGAGCGCGTGGAGGACCCCGAGATTGGCAAGCCCATCACCGAGCTGGACATGGTGGAATCCGTGCGCATTACCGGCGCGGACGTGGCCGTGGGCATCTACCTGACCATCGCCGGCTGCCCGATGCGCGACACCATTGAGTCAAACACCCGCGCGGTGTTGGAGGAGCTCGACGGCGTCGGCGACGTGACCGTCACCCTGCACACCATGAGCGACGAGCAGCGCCGCGCGCTGGCACTGAAGCTGCGCGGCGAGCAGACCGGGCCCGCGATCCCCTTCGCCGACCCGGACACGCGCACCCGGATCTTCGCCGTCGCCTCCGGCAAGGGCGGCGTGGGCAAGTCCTCCATGACCGTGAACCTCGCCACCGCGCTGGCCGCGCAAGGCCTGAGCGTCGGCGTGGTGGACGCGGACATCTACGGCCACTCCGTGCCCGGCCTGATGGGCTCCAACGACAAGGGCCCCACGGTTGTCGACGAAATGATCATGCCGCCGATCGCCCACGGCGTGCGCCACATCTCCGTGGGCCAGTTCGTCGAAGGCAACGCGCCGATCGTGTGGCGCGGGCCCATGCTCACCCGCGCGATCCAGCAGTTCCTCGCCGACGTGTACTGGGGCGACCTAGATGTGCTGTTCATGGACCTGCCGCCCGGCACCGGCGACGTGGCCATCACCGTCGCACAGCTGGTGCCCAACGCGGAGCTGCTCATCGTGACCACCCCGCAGGCCGCGGCCGCCGAGGTGGCCGAGCGCGCAGGCACGATCGCGCAGCAGACGGACCAGAAGATCGCCGGCGTCATCGAGAACATGGCCGGCATGACCATGCCCGACGGCACCGTCATGAATATCTTCGGCGAGGGCGGCGGCGAGCAGGTCGCCGAGCGCCTGACCCAGCTCACGGACTCCGACGTGAAGCTGCTCGGCTCCATCCCCCTGGACCCGAAGCTGCGCGAGCACGGCGACACCGGCACCCCCGTCACCATCTCCGAGCCGGGCTCCCCCGCCGCCAAGGCCATCCAGGCGGTCGCGGATCAGCTGAAGGTGCGCCGCGAGTCCCTCGCCGGCAAGAGTCTCAACCCACGGGTTAAGTGATGTCCTCCCAGGAGAAGCTCCTGCCTTTCGACGGCCGCTCCGCCTGATCCCGCCCCGGCCGCTCCTGCGGCGCAGGCTGGCTCTGCTGCGACTGCGCTGAACGCGGTCCGGAGCGGGTGGGTTCCGGCTCTGATTGCGCCGTGCCTGCCTCGTCTTCGAACAGCACCTTCGCCATCGCGCGGCGCGGGCCCATCGCCGCGTACTGGGAGACGGTGTCGATGGGCTTCTTAAACTCTTCGAATTCGCCCAGCTCCCCGTTGAGCTCGGCCTTGGCGTTGTTGATCGCCTTCTTCGCGGCGTAGATCGCCGCGCGCACATCCTCCACGACAGACGGCAGGCGTTCGGGCCCGATCACGATGAGCCCGATGATCAGGATGAAGAAAATCTCGCCCCAGCCGATGTTGGAAAACACCTACAACACCCTACTCCCCGCGGCGCTTCAGCGCGCCCAGAGCCGACTGCAGCGCCGCGCCGAGGTTGGTGCCGAGGTCAGTGGCCAGCTTCCTGCCCCGACCGCGCGGACCCGGCGCCTCTCCCACCCCGTCGAGGTCCTCGGCGCACATGCCCGCCAGGCGCTCCACCAGCGACACCGGGGCGTGCACGCTGGAGTTATCCACCACGCGAAGCCGGTTCGCGGCGCGGCGCTGGGCGTCGACCTCGGCGCTGCACTCCTCGCAATCCTCCAAGTGGCAGGCGGCGCGACGGAACGCCGCATCTGACAGCTCGCCGTCCACGAAGGCGGCGACCGCCTCCGGGTTCAGGTGGTCGGTGGAGTTGAATTCGCGTTTGGACATTGACATCACGTCGCTTGTTAGCGGGTGCGGATGAGTTCCTTCGCGTGCGCGTCGTCAAGTGCCTGCGCCTCCAGCGACTCCCGCAGCTGCGCGCGCCCGCGGTGGATGCGGGAGCGCACGGTGCCCATCTTCACGCCGAGGGTGTCGCCGATTTCCTCGTAGGTCATGCCCATCACGTCGCAGAGCACGACGGCGACGCGGAAATCCGGCGCCAAGTCGTCCAGCGCGCGCTGCAGCGCCGGATCCAGGTTGGCCACGTTGTAGGCCTCCTCCGGCGTCATGTCGGTGCCGGGCACGCGCTCGTAGTCCTCCGGCAGCGCCTCCATGCGGATCTTCGCGCGGCGGCGCACCATGTCCAAAAACAGGTTGGTGGTGATGCGGTGCAGCCAGCCCTCGAAAGTGCCGGGCTGGTAGTTCTTCAGGCTGCGGAACACGCGCATGAAGGTCTCCTGCGTCAGGTCCTCCGCGTCGTGCTGGTTGCCGGAGAGGCGGTAGGCAAGGCGGTAGACGCTGTCGGCGTGTTCCTGCACCAGCTCCGACCAGGTGGGCATTGCCCCCTCGCCTGCGTCGAACGCGGCAGTGCCGGACAGCTGGCTTTCCTCAGAGGTCATAACGGACAGTGTTCCAGACCGACCTTTCGGAATCCAGCGCGTCTCCTGTGAGCTCCCTGGACACATGCGCCCCGCTATGATTGCGCGTGTGAGTGAGACTGCGTTTACCCAACTGAGCACCTACATCGACTCCCGACGGGACCACCTGCCGGATGAGGTGGGCGAAGCGCTCGCCCGCGCCCGCGAGGACGCCGAGGAAAACGGCGTGCCGGTTCCGAGCCAGGTCGTGGGCGATTTGCTGTCCGTGCTGGCGGCGGGCAACGAGGCTTCCCAGGGCGCGGTCGCGGTGACCCCTGCTGCGGGGGTTGCGGGCCTGCACATCCTCGCCGGCCTGCGCGAGAAAGCCACCCTGACCTGCATCGAGCCGGAGGCGGCGCTGCAGGCGGGCGCGAAGGAGGCGTTCCGCGCCGCGGGCTTCGCGCCGTCGCGGGTGCGCTTCCTCACCTCCCGCCCGCTGGATGTGATGGGGCGCCTGGCCACCGGCGCGTACCAGCTCATCTACGCCGACGTCTCCGCCGTGGAGCTGCGCCCGCTCATCGACGCCGCGTGGCCCCTGCTCGCCCCCGGCGGCACGCTCGTCATCGCGGGCTCGCTTCTCGACGGCACCGTGGCCGACCCCACCCGCCGCGACCGCGACACTGAAGCGGCACGCGAGGCGGACGCTTACGTCGATACGCTTGCGCTCGAAGATGCGGCCCTTGCGCGCCTGCCTCTCGACGGCGGGCTGACGCTTCTGACCAAGCGCCGCTAAATTACCTCGCTCTTGCCCACGCACACCACGCCGTTGTCGGAGACGGTGAATCGCTCCCCGTCTCGCAGTGCGTCCACGCCGATGGTTTCACCGTCGGAGACGTAGACGTTCTTATCCAGGATGCAGTGGCGCACCACCGCGCCCTTGCCCACGCGCACTCCCGGCATCAGCACTGAGCCCTCCACGGTGGCGCCTTCCTCCACGCGGACGTCGGTGGACAGCACAGAGTTGCGCACCGTCGCCCCCGAAATGATGGAGCCGGACGCCACGATGGACTCCTGCGCGATGCCGCCCATGACAAACTTCGCCGGCGGCAGGTTGTCCTCGTCCGTTGCGTGGATGGGCCACGCCTTGTTGTAGAGGTTGAACACCGGGTGCGAGGAAATGAGGTCCATGTGGGCTTCGTAGAAGGAGTCCACGGTGCCCACGTCGCGCCAGTAGCCGCGGTCGCGCTCGGTGGCGCCCGGGACCTCGTTGCGGGAGAAGTCGTAGACGTTGGCCTCGCCCTGGGCTACGAAGTACGGGATGATGTCGCCGCCCATGTCGTGCGCGGAGTCCTCGTTCTGCTCGTCTTCCAGCAGCGCCTGGATCAGCGCCTCGGTGGAGAAGCAGTAGTTGCCCATGGACGCGAACGTGGTCTCCGGGTCGTCGGGGGTGCCCGGCGGGTTATCGGGCTTTTCCAGGAACTCGGTGATCGTGCCGTCGTCGTCCGCCTGGATGCAGCCAAACGCGTGCGCCTCCGAGCGCGGCACGCGAATGCCGGCCACGGTGGCGGCCTTGCCCGAGGCGATGTGATCCTCCACCATCTGCGACGGGTCCATGCGGTAGACATGGTCCGCGCCGAAGACCAGCACGTAGTCCGGCGCGTCGTCGTAGATCAGGTTCAGCGACTGCACAATCGCGTCCGCCGAGCCCGAGTACCAGCGCTTGCCGCGGCGCTGCTGGGCCGGCACCGAGGCGATGTACTGCTGCGTCGGGCCGGAAACGTTCCATGCGGTGGCCACGTGGCGGTCCAGCGAGTGGGACTTGTACTGGGTCAGCACCGCGATGCGCATGTAGCCCGCGTTGACCAGGTTGGACAGGACGAAATCGATGAGACGGTAGTTGCCGCCGAACGGCACGGCGGGCTTGGCACGGTCAGCGGTCAGCGGAAACAGGCGCTTGCCCTCACCGCCGGCCAGGACGATGGCGAGAACTCGAGGCTGGCTTTTCATGACAGCTAGGCTAATGAGAATTTTGGGTCCCTGCAGGGAATCGCGCGCGTAAGTAGGCTCGGCGGTCATGAAAGTCGGAATGTTCACCCGCGAATACCCGCCGGAGGTCTACGGCGGCGCCGGCGTCCACGTCACCGAGCTGACGCGCTTCATGCGCGACATCGTCGACGTGGACGTGCACTGCATGGGCGCACCCCGCGACGCGGAAGGCGTTTATGTCCACGGCGTCGACCCCGCGTTGGAGGACGCCAACGGGGCAATCAAGACACTGTCCACCGGCCTGCGCATGGCGGACGCCGCCGCCGGGCTGGACGTGGTGCACTCCCACACCTGGTACGCGGGCCTCGGCGGGCACCTGGCCGGCCAGCTGCACGAGATCCCCCACGTGGTCACCGCCCACTCCCTGGAGCCGGACCGCCCCTGGAAGCGCGAGCAGCTCGGCGGCGGCTACAACGTCTCCTCCTGGTCGGAGAAGAACGCCTTCGAGTACGCCGATGCGGTCATCGCGGTTTCCGCCGGCATGAAGGAGGCAGTCCTGCGGGCCTACCCGCGTATCGACGCTTCTAAAGTCCACACCGTCTTAAACGGCATCGACCCGCAGAAGTGGTACCCCGACTCCGGCACCATCGCCGAGGAGCTGGGCGTGGACCCGGACAAACCCGTCGTGGCCTTCGTCGGGCGCATCACCCGCCAAAAGGGTGTGGCCCACCTGCTCAAGGCCGCCCAAGCCTTCGACGAGGACATCCAGCTCATCCTGTGCGCCGGGGCCCCGGACACCAAGGAGATTGCGGCGGAGACCGAAGGGCTCGTCGACAAGCTCAAAGCTTCTCGCGACGGGGTGTTCTGGATCCAAGAAATGATGCCCGCGGAGAAGGTGCGCGAGGTGTACTCGCTTGCCGACGTGTTCGTGTGCCCGTCGATCTACGAGCCGCTCGGCATTGTGAACCTTGAGGCGATGGCGTGCGAGACCGCCGTGGTAGCCTCGCGCGTCGGCGGCATCCCGGAGGTCGTCGTCGACGGCGACACCGGCGTGCTGGTGGACTACGATGCCAACGACACCGCAGGCTTCGAGGCCGCCCTGGCCGAAGCCGTCAACGCCGTCGCAGGCGATAGCGAGCGCGCCGCCGCTATGGGCGCGGCCGGGCTCAAGCGGGCCAAAACCGACTTTTCCTGGGCAACCATCGCGCAAGAGACCGTAGAGATTTACAAGGGGCTGAACAGATGACCGTTTACCGTCCGGAACTGCACGTCACCGCCGAGCGCGGCATCCTCGAAGGCCCCGCCGGCATCTACCGCACTGGGGCCGCATCGGAGCGCGTGTGGAACATGTTTTACCAGTACCGCCCCACCCCCGACGCGCCCAGCCGCTGGGGCCACCAGCAAAGCGAAGAAGACGCGTTTAGCTGGGTGGACTGCAACGACGTCATCGTGCCCGTCGGCGGCGAAATCGCCGTGCGCGCCGGCAGCGTCTCCGCCGCCGGCGACGGCGTGGACCTGTACTTCACCTCCGCCACCGCGGCCGGCAACACGATCCAGGTCGCGCACGTGCCGCACGTCGACGAGCTGTGCGCAGACCTCGACGAGGACACCGACCTGGACGTTTCCGCGGCCGCGTCCCGCCTCGGCGCCGTCGTCGAAGACGTCGCCGGCGTGAGCAACTTCCGCTCCCCCTGCGTCGTCCCCGACTGGGACGCCGACACCGACCGCGACGACGCCCACGACGGCTGGCTCATGCTCGCCGTCTCCGGGCCCGAAACCGCGCCGAAGCCCGTCGTGCTCACCTCAGGCGACGGCCGCGACTGGACGCTCGAGGGCATCCTCGAATTCGAGGGCGAGACCGGCTTCGACCTTGATGCCTCCCTGGTCGCCCCGCGCATCGTGCGCCTGCGCGACGAGGTGGACGACCAAATCCGCGACGTGTTGTTTGTCACCCTCGAGCGCGACGGCAAAGACACCGCCGTCTATGCCGTCGGCGAACTGCGCGGCCACACCTTCCGCGTGGACACCCCGTTCACCATCGTCGACCACGGCCACGACTTCACCCGCCCCCGCAACACCACCTACAACCTTGTGGAAACGGCGAAGCTGTACGAGCGCGCCTACCTCTACGGGTTCATGACCAACACCGACCGCGCCGGCGACCCCACCAAAGAGCCCAACTGGGACGCCGAAGGCTGGGCCAACGCGCTGACGCTGCCGCGCCGCGTCACTCTGCAGGGCGGCCGCATCTACCAGGTGCCCGCCCCGGGACTGCCGGACGCCGTGGACAGCACCGACCGCGCCCGCATGTGGGCCGGGCTGTGCGAGGTCGCGCCGGGCTCCTCCGTCGTCGTGGAAGTCCTCGACGGCGACGGCGAGCCGGGCGTGGTGATCACCCACTCCGGCGACCAGATCACCCTCGACCGCCTCGACGGCTCCCCCGCCACCGCCGCGCTCAACGACGAGGACGAGGACAACATCACCGTCATCGTCGACGGCTCCACCATCGAGGTCTACGCCGGCGGCGGCAGCGTCGTCATGTCCTCGCGCGTGTGGCTCGACGGCGGCTGCTCCGGCATCCGCACCCGCGCCCACGACGGCGCGGAGATCCACTCCGAGTGGCGCCGCGGCTACGTGCGCTAACGCGCTGAGGCTCTAGGCCTTGCGCATGCGGATCAGCTGCGCGCGAGCCGTGACTTTCATCTGCTCCGGCAGCTCCGCGAGGCGGGCCTGAAGCGTCTCTTTGTCCAAGTGGCGCGCCGACGGGCTCATGCCCACCTGGGCGGCGATGGCGTCGCGCTCCAGCAGCATCGGGAACTCGATGAGCTCGGGCTCCGCCGCGGGGACCAGGTGGCCCTCGGACTGGGCGATGAGGCGCTCGACCTTGCCCTCCTCGACGCCGAGGATGCCCAACGGCTCGCGCAGCTCGTCCAGGTGGCCTTGGTCGGCGACGAGCATGACGGCCTCGCCGCCGTCCACAAGCACGCGCGCGAACTCCGCCGGGTTACGCGGCGCGAACACCACCGATAAAGCGTGCACGGAGCCGGTGCGGATGGGCAGCTGCTCCCACACGTCCGCCACCACAGCGCCCACGCGCGGGTGTGCCTTCGCCAGGTGCTTCGCGGCCGGCACGGACACGTCCAGGCCAACACCGCGCGCGCCCGCGATCAGGTCCAGGGTGTGGGCCAGGTAGTAGCCGGTGCCGGCGCCGGCCTCCATGATCACCGGGTTGTCAGCGTCGCCGGCGGCGCGCTCCACAACGTCGGCGAGCGCGTCGGAGACTGCCTCCACGAACGGCGCGAAGTGGCCGTTGGACAAAAACGTCTCGCGGGAGGTGACCATCTCCAGCGAGTCACCCTCGTGCCCGATGCCCTTGCCGGCGGCGAGGGTGACGTAGCCCTGCTTGGCCACGTCATAAGAATGCCCCGATTCGGAGACGAGACGGGGAAAGTCGTCTTCGCCCCGAAGCGGGGTCAGGTCTGCCGGGTCGGCGAGCACGTCCACAATGTCGTTGAGCATGTGGCGATACTACCGCGTTCGGCGCGTTAGGCTTCTGCGGCCTCCGTGAGCAGTCGGCCGAGCTCGCCGGCCTCCTCCTTGGACAGCTCCACCACGAGGCGGCCGCCGCCGTCGGACGGGATACGCATCACGATCTTGCGGGACTCCTCCACCGCTTCCATCGGGCCACTGCCGGTACGCGGCTTCATTGCTGCCATTCGTCTACGCTCCTTTTACTTCGCGATAGTTGACGTAGACGATTCTACCTGAGCATCCTGCCTCTCGACGGGCCCAAGGTTGCCGCCGGCCAACTGCTCCAGCAGCGCATCCACCTGATCCATGCGGTAGCCGCGGTGCACCACTTCGAGCTGAATGTCGCCGAAGTTGCCCTCCTCCACGGCACGTCGGTTGGCCTCTTTGACGTCGGCGGTCGGCGGCATCGGCGGCTGGGCCTCGCCGCGGCCGAAGACGGAGGCGAACACGCGCACACCGATGATGCTCAGCAGCGCGAGGATGAGGATTAGCACGATCCAGGAAAGCATGACGGCTAGTTTAACCGGCAACCCAGGCGGGGCGCTCGCGGACCTGGATTTCGCCCACCCCGGCGCGCGCCAGGATCGTGCGGGAGACCACGTCCGCCATCGGCCCGAGCTGCGTCAGCGGGCGGTTGCGGTGCTCGCGGGGGCTCAGCTCCACTTCAGCGATGGAGGCGGGTGCGTGGGCGGAGGCGACGTCGATAAGCAGGCCCGCCTCGACGCCGTAGCCGGCGACGAACGGGAGACGAAGGGCGGTCGAGCGACGGATGGCGTACTCGCCGGCGAGCGGCTGGCGGATGTGGGCGAGCTGCGGGAACAGCGCGCGCAGCAGTGGCTTCGCGGTCAGTTCGGTGACGCGGCCGCCGGCGCGGGCGCGCTCGTAGGAGGCCTTGACCAGGTGGATGCTGTCGTCGCGCAACGGTTCGGCGAGCGCGTCGACCCACCATGGCTCGAGCGAGGTCACGTCCGCGTCCACGAACACCACGACGTCGCCGGCGGCCGCCTTCACGCCGCGCCACAGCGCCTCGCCTTTGCCCTCCCACGGCTCGCGGGGGTCCACCTCGCGCCACGGCACCACCCGCGCGCCTGCCTCCGCCGCGAGTGTGGCGGTGGCGTCGGTGGAGTCGGGGTCGATAACCAGCACCTCGTCGGCGCTCGATGCGAGACACTTCTCAACGACGCCCGCCACCGTCGCTTCCTCATTCAACGCCGGGATGACCACGCTGACCCTCACGCGAGCCCCCGAACGGTGTGGAGCGGGGCCATCCCGCCCTGGATCGCGGCGGTCATGCGGATCACATCCAGCGTGGCCTCGACTTCGTGCACGCGGAAGGCCGCCACCCCGCGCGCGGCCGCCCACGCGGTGGCGGCGAGGGTGCCGGGGACGCGCTCGGTGATGTCCGCGCCGTTGAGGCCACGGTTCAAGGTCTCGCCGACGAAGTCTTTGTTCGACAGCGCCATCAGCACCGGCCAGCCCGTGGCCACGAGCTCGTCCACGCGGCGCAGCAGCTCCAGGCCGTGGTAGGTGTTCTTGCCGAAGTCGTGGGTGGGGTCGATGAAGATGCGCTCCTCCGGCACACCCAGCGACGCGGCGCGCTCGGCTAGCGCCGTGGTTTCGGCGATGACGTCGGCGACCACGTCGTAGTAGTGCACCCGGTGCGGGCGGGTGCGCGGGGTGATCCCGCCGGTGTGCGAGCAGACGTAGCCCACCCGATGCTGTCCGGCGACCTCCACCAGCTCCGGGTCGAAGCCTGCCCACGTGTCGTTGATCAGGTCCGCGCCGGCGGCGATCGCGGCCTCGGCCACGGGCGCGCGCCACGTGTCCACGCTCAACGTCACGTCCGGGTGGCGTCCGCGCGCGGCGGCGATCAGCGGCACCACGCGGTCGATTTCCTCGGCCACGGACACGTCGTCGCCCGGCCCGGCCTTGACGCCGCCGATGTCGATGATGCTGGCCCCGGCGGACACGGCGCCGTCGATACGCAAAAGTGCTTTCTCGGAGGCGAACGTCGCGCCCTTGTCGTAGAACGAGTCGGGCGTGCGGTTGACAATCGCCATCACTTCGGCGAGCGGCTTACTCATCCTTGAGGCGCTGATCCGTCATCACCTTGTGCTTATCCACGATGTGCGCCACCGCCTCGTCGACGGAGTCGGTGACCAAAAAGAGCTTCTCGTCGCCCGGCGAAATCAGCCCGCGGCCCAGCAGCTGCTCCTCAATCCACGACACCAGGCCCGACCAGAACTCGGTGCCCATCAGCACGATCGGGAAGTTGGTCACCTTGCCGGTTTGCACCATGCAGAGCACCTCGAAGACCTCGTCCATCGTGCCGAAACCGCCCGGCAGCGCAATAAACGCCTGCGAGTACTTCAAAAACATGGTCTTGCGGGCGAAGAAGTAGCGGAAGTTCAGGCCCAGATCCACCCAGTCGTTCAGGCCCTGCTCGAACGGCAGCTCGATGCCCAGGCCCACCGACAGGCCGTCGGCGTTGTGCGCGCCGCGGTTCGGCCCCTCCATCAGCCCAGGCCCGCCGCCGGTGATCACCGCGTAGCCGGCCTCCACGAGCGCCCTGCCCACGTCGTAGGACAGCTGGTACTCCTCCGTGCCCTCCCCCAGGCGCGCCGAACCGAACACCGTGACGGCCTTCGGCATTTCGCTCAGCGCGTCGAAGCCTGCGACGAACTCGCTCTGGATGCGCATCACGCGCCACGGGTCCTCGTGACGCCACTGACTGTCCGCGTGCCCGAACGCCTCAAGCAGGCGCTGGTCGAACGTGGACGCCTGGTGGTCCGAACCGCGCAACGCGATCGGGCCGCGCAACTTCCGGTCGCGCTCCGGGCGGGGAATGTTCAGCGGGGCCATTAACTACTCGCTTTCGTTGACGCTCAAATACGACAGCAGCTGCTCGAAGACCTGCGTGATCTGGTCCGTCGGGCACTGCTCGTCCTTCTTGTGGGCAAACCCAGGGTCGCCGGGGCCGAAGTTGACCGCGGGAACTCCCAGGCTAGAAAAGCGCGCCACGTCCGTCCATCCGAACTTCGCGCGGAATTTCCCGCCCACAGCCTTGACTAGGCCGGCGGCCACGGGGTCGCCCAGGCCGGGAAGGGCGGCCGGGGAGATGTCGTCGTAGGTCAGCGTGAGCCCGTCCTCAAGCGAAAGCGCTTCCTCGAGGTGCGCTTTGGCGTCCTCGACGGAGCGGTCCGGCGCGTAGCGGAAGTTCACGATCAGCCGCGCGTGGTCCGGGATGGTGTTGGTGGCCACGAAGCCCTCCAGGCCGACCACGTTGAGGCCCTCGCGGTACTCGCAGCCGTCGATCTCGACCGCGCGCGGGGTGTAGGCGGCGATGCGCGTGAGCACACCGGCCAGGTCGTGCGCCGCGTTGTGGCCGAGCCAGCTTCGCGCGGAGTGGGCGCGGGTGCCGTGCGCGTCCACGAACACGCGGATGGTGCCCTGGCAGCCGGCCTCGATGATGCCGCCGGACGGCTCGCCGAGCAGCGCGATGTCGCCCTCGAGCCACTCCGGGTGGTCGCGCTCCAGGTGGTACAGGCCGTTGTACTCCTGCGCGACCTCCTCGCCCTCGTAGGCGATCACCGTCAGGTCGTGGTCGGATTTGCCCGGCTCGGCCAGGCGCGCGAAGGCTGCCAGGTAGCAGGCCATGCCGGATTTCATGTCGACGGACCCGCAGCCGTGCAGGGTGCCGTCGAGAAGCTTGTGCGGGGTGTTGTCCGCGAGCGGGACGGTGTCGATGTGCCCGGCCAGGACCACCCTCGAACCCAGACCGAAGTTCGTGCGCGCCACCACCGTGTTGCCGAAGCGCGCAACCTCCGCGTGCTCGAGGCCGCGCAACGCGTTCTGGACGGCGTCCGCGATCGCCTCCTCGTGGTGCGAGGGCGACTCGATGTCCACGAGCGCCGCAGAAAGTGCGATTGGGTCGGCGAAGAGATCTAAGGAAGTCACACGGCGATCCTACGTTTAGACTCGCAGCCATGTCTCAAGGAGCGCGCGCCGTCGGAATCGCCAACATCGCCATGAACGGCACCGTGCTGGACACTTGGTTCCCGTCGCCGGAGCTATTGCCTATCGACGCCACCTCCGGCACCCACCGCGTCAGCGCCCACGAACTCACCCCGAAGTTTCTGAAACTTATTGGCGCGGACCACGACAGGCTGGTGGAACTCGTGCCGGTGCGCACCGTCATCGCGGACCTGGACGCGCCGCCCATCGACGCGCACGACGTGTTTTTGCGCCTGCACCTCCTGTCGCACCGCATGGTCGAGCCGCTGACGATCAACATGGACGGCGCACTGGACCTGTTGCAGCCGGTGGTGTGGACCAACAAAGGCCCGTGTTTGGCGGACAACTTCGAAACCGTGCGCACAAACCTGCGGGCGCGCGGGCTGATCCACGTCTACGGCATCGACCGGCTGCCGCGCATGGTCGACTACGTCGTGCCGTCCGGGGTGACCATCGCCGAAGCCGAGCGCGTGCGGCTGGGGGCGTATCTGGCCGAGGGGACGTCCGTGATGCGCGAAGGCTACGTGTCCTACAACGCCGGCACGCTGGGGCCGGCGCGGCTGGAGGGGCGTTTATCGTCGTCTGTGGTGGTCGGCGGCGGGACCGATTTGTCGCTGTCGTCGGCGCTGATGGCGTCAAGGGTGAGCGAGCACGAGCGCGCGCCGATGCGGGTCGGGCGGGACTGCCGGCTACACCCGTCCGCCGGTGTGATCGGGGTGGATTTGGGCGACCGGTGCGAAATCGGCGTCGGCGTGATGCTCGAGCCGGACACCATGGTCTTCGACGTGGAGGCCGGCGCGCAGGTGCCCGCGAAGACAATCGCCGGGCGCGACGACCTGCGCATCGAACACGAGCCGTTTTCCACCTCGCCGGTGGTGCGGCGGCGCACTTTAGGCGTCGATTAGCGCAAAAATGCGGAATATAATGCCGTTGGCGCAATAGCTTGCGTTTAAGGTGTTCGACATGTCGACACCAGTTTCCCCCGTCGCGGAATCCACCGCGCTCGCTCGCGGACTGAAGACACGCCACCTGACCATGATGGGCCTCGGCTCCGCCATCGGCGCCGGCCTGTTCCTGGGCACCGGCGTGGGTATCGCAGCCGCCGGGCCGGCCGTGCTGATCGCGTACGTCATCGCCGGATTCATCACCGTCTGCTTCATGCAGATGCTCGCCGAGATGGTCGCCGCGCGCCCGTCCTCCGGCACCTTCTCCACCTACGCCGCGCAGGCGTTCGGGCCGTGGGCCGGGTACACCATCGGCTGGCTGTACTGGTTCATGATGATCATGATCATGGCGGTGGAAATCACCGGCGCCTCCGCCATCGTCGCCGCCTGGTTCGGCATCTCGCCGTGGATCCCGGCGCTGGTGGCCATCGTGGCGTTCACCGTGGTCAACTTCTCCGCAGTGAAAAACTTCGGCGAGTTCGAGTTCTGGTTCGCCCTGATCAAGGTCGCCGTCATCGTCGCGTTCTTGATCATCGGCGTGGCACTGTGGCTCGGGCTGCTGCCCGCCAGCGGATTCGTGGGGCTGAGCAACGTCAGCGAGGTCGGCTTCATGCCCAACGGCTGGTCCGGCGTGGCCACCGCGCTGCTGGCCGTGGCGTTCGCGTTCGGCGGCATCGAGCTGGTCACCGTCGCCGCCGCCGAATCCGAGGACCCGCAGGCGGGCGTGCACTCCGCCATCCGCTCGATTATCTGGCGCGTCTCCGTGTTCTACATCGGCTCCGTGCTGCTGATCGTGCTGCTGTTGCCTTTCGACGAAATCGGCGAGGCCGACTCCGCCGCCGACTCCCCGTTTACCGCCGTGCTCGAGCTGGCGAACATCCCGGGCGCCGTCGGCATCATGGAGGCCGTCATCGTGGTGGCGCTGTTGTCCGCCTGCAATACGCAGATCTACGGCTCCTCGCGCTTCATGCAGAACCTCGCCGTGCGCGGCGACGCCCCCGTCTCCTTCGCCCGCACCGACGCCCGCGGCGTGCCCATGCGCGCCGTCATCGTCTCCGTCGTCTTCGGGTTCGCCGCCGTAGCCCTGCAGTACTGGAACCCGCCAGGGCTGCTGGCGTTTTTGCTCAACGCGGTCGGCGGCTGCCTGATCGTGCTGTGGATCGTCGTCGCTCTGTCGTTCGTGCGCATCCACCCCAAGCTCGTCGCCACCGGCGAAATCACCGACGTGCGCATGTGGGCACCGAACGTCCTGCCGTGGGTCATGATCGCCCTCGCCGCCGGCGTCATCGCGCTGATGCTGGCTGACGCGGACGGGCGCTTCCAGATGCTCGCGGTCGCCGTCGTCGTCGGCGTCATCGCCATCGCCGGCGCGATCCACCAAAACGTGCACAAGAATAGGGGCGCCTGATGGCCGGAGGAACGTCGACAAGCAATAGCGATCTCGGCTCCGGCCTGAAATCGCGCCACCTCACCCTCATGGGGCTCGGCACCGCCGTGGGCGCCGGGCTGTTCCTCGGCGTCGGCGTCGGCATTCGCGCCGCCGGGCCCGCGATCCTTATCGCGTACGCGATTGCCGGGCTGATCGTCATCGCGGTGATGCGCATGCTCGGCGAGATGGCCGCCGCGCACCCCTCCTCCGGCTCGTTTGCCACCTACGGACGCATGGCGTTCGGCCACTGGGCCGGGTTTCTGCTCGGCTGGATCTACTACTTCCTGCTGATCATGGCGTGCGGCGCCGAACTCACCGGCGCCTCCGCCATGATGGCCGGCTGGTTCGACGTGCCGCAATGGGTGCCCGGGCTTGTCGTCGTGGTGGTGCTCACCGCCGTGAACCTCGCGCAGGTCAAGGGCTTCGGCGAGTTCGAGTACTGGTTCGCCATGATCAAAATCGCCGTCATCCTGGGTTTCTTGGTCATCGGCGTGCTGCTGTGGGCCGGGGTGCTGCCCGCCAGCGACTTCGTCGGCTTCGAGCACGTGCGCGAATCCGGCTTCGCCCCCAACGGCATCGCCGGCATCGCCGCCGGCCTACTCGCGGTGGCGTTCGCATTCGGCGGCATCGAAGTGGTCACCATCGCCGCCGCCGAATCCGAGAATCCCTCCGACAACGTCAAACGCGCAGTCAACTCGATTATTTGGCGCATCGCGCTGTTCTACATCGGCTCAGTAACCGTGATCATCCTGCTGCTGCCGTACGCCGCCATCGACGGCGCGGACTCCGCCGCCGACTCGCCGTTCACGGCCGTGCTGGAAATGGCCAACATCCCGGGCGCCGCCGCGCTCATGGAGGTCGTGATCGTCCTCGCGCTTCTGTCCGCGTTCAACGCGCAGATCTACGGCACCTCGCGGCTGGGATACCAGCAGGCGCTCGAGGGCGACGCCCCGGCCTGGATGGCGCGCACCAACACCGCCGGCGTGCCGCGCAACTCCGTGCTCATCTCCGTGTTCTTCGCGTTCGTGGCGGTGGGCCTGCAGTGGTGGAACCCACCGGGGATGATCGACTTCATCATGTCCGCCACCGGCGGCTGCCTCATCGTCACCTGGATCATGATCACCCTGAGCTTCATCAAGCTCCACCCGCGCATCCGTTCTTCCGCGGTGCGTGTGCGCGGCGCGTCGTGGGTGCCGTGGGTCACCCTGGCGGCGCTTGTGGGGCTGACGGTGCTCATGCTTTTCGACGATGCTTCGCGCTCCCAGGTCATCAGCGTCACAATCCTCTCCCTGGGCCTGGTCGCCATGTCCTTCCTCACCCGCAACCGGGGTGCCGTAAGGTGACTGGCATGAATTCCGCAACTTCCGCGATTGCGCGCGGCGTCGCCACCATCACCCACGACGGCACCGTCCTTGACGTCTGGTACCCCGCACCGTTAGTAGATGAGCCGGTTGAGGAGACCGGGACGCGTCGATTGGCAGAGCCCGACGCCCGCTTCGAAGAGTTCGTCGGCCCGGACGAGGCGCGCGGCGTGGCACGCGTGGCCGTGGAAACCGCGATCAAGGACCTGGCCGAGCCGGCCGTCGATGCGTACGACGTCTACCTGCGCCTGCACTTGTTGTCGCACCGTCTGATCCGCCCCCACGGCGCGAACATGGACGGCGTGTTCGGATTGCTGTCCAACGTGGTGTGGACCAACTACGGCCCCTGCGCCGTCTCCGATTTCCAGATGACCCGCGGCCGCCTCGCCGCCAAGGGCCCCGTCGTGGTGTTCTCCGTGGACAAGTTCCCGCGCATGGTCGACTACGTCGTCCCGTCCGGCGTGCGCATCGGCGACGCTGACCGCATCCGTCTCGGCGCCCACCTCGCCGAAGGCACCACCGTCATGCACGAAGGCTTCGTGAACTTCAACGCCGGCACGCTCGGCGCCTCCATGGTTGAGGGTCGCATCTCCGCAGGCGTTGTCGTCGGCGACGGCACCGACATCGGCGGCGGCGCCTCCATCATGGGCACCCTGTCCGGCGGCGGCAAGGAAGTCATCTCGCTTGGCGAGCGCTGCCTGCTCGGCGCGAACGCCGGCGTGGGCATTTCGCTCGGCGACGACTGCATCGTCGAAGCCGGCCTCTACGTCACCGCCGGCACCAAGGTCGTACTCACCGCCCCGGTGGCTGAGGCCCTGGGCAAGGACGCTGGCGCCACGGTGAAGGCGCTCGAGCTCTCCGGCGCGAACGGTCTGCAGTTCCGCCGCAACTCCGTCACCGGCTCCGTCGAGGCTGTGCCCGCGAAGGGCATCGAGCTCAACGAAGCGCTGCATGCCAACTAACGTGCCCCTCCTCCGCGACGCGGAGTTGACGCTGCTGCCCTGGCGCGACGTCGATTCGTTGCCGGGGGTGCGCGCCGACATTGTGGCCACCAGCAACGACCCTGCGATGGTGCGCTGGACCACCGTGCCGCACCCCTACACCGGTGCGCACGCCGACGATTTCCTCGCCGCTGTGCCGGAGGGCGTCGAGCGGTGGGCGTATGTGGTTGACGGCCGCTACGCCGGAAGCATCGAGCTGCGCCCCGGCGGCGTGTTGGGCTACAGCACCGCACCGTGGGCCCGGGGTCGGGGGCTGACCACCCGGGCGCAGCGTCTTGTCGCCGCCCGAGCATTTTCCCGCGGTGTGAAGCATCTGGAGCTCCACATCGCAGTGGACAACGCCGCCTCGCGCCGCGCCGCCGAGAAGGCGGGATTCACCTACGACTGCCTTCTCCCCGACCCAGTGCGCCTGCGCGGCCACGAGGACACGCTGGCCCGCTACGTCCTCCGCGCCCCTGAGGAACCAGAGCCAAACAGCACCTCCATCGCCCCGTAGGGGTGGTACCGGTTCGCAGCGGGGATCCCGTTCGGCGAGACCCACGTTGGGGTCCCCTTGACGCGTTTCACGCTGCCGCGGCGGTTGGCGTGCGAGGCGATGTCGTGGTTGATCTGGTTGTGGTAGCGGCACACCGGCACGAGGTTGGCCATGTTCGTCTCGCCGCCTTCGGCCCACGACTGCATGTGGTGGATCTCGCAGGAGTCGGAGCCGTGGCGGCAGCCCGGCCACGGGCACACCGTCAGCGTCAACCGGGCGAGGTCGCGCTGCTTGTCGTTGGCGTAGCGCTGCGTGTTGTACAGGTTCAGCGCGCCTTCGGTCGGGTGGAACAGCGCTACCTCTGCGAGTTCGGGCTCCGATGCCAGGTATTCGGCGCCGGTGATGGTGGTGCCGTCGGTGAGCCCGAGGATCACGTCGTCTCCGTCGCCGGAGAGGATCTGCACGTGCTGGTCCAGCCCCACCACCACAATCGGGCGGCGAACGGCGAAAGGTAGGCCTCCGCCGCATCCCCGGACAAGGTCAAGGAATCTCCGCAGCATTTGCGGCCCCGGCGGCTTGGTCGGGTCGAGGCCTTCGCGCAGGTAGTGCTCGATGTCGGCGGCGTCGTGCTCGTCGGCGGTGATCTGAATCGTGCGCCTGCCGTGCACTGATCGCCCGAACCTGACCTGCAGTTTAGGCTTTGTCCGGGCCGGTTTGAGAATCAGCCTGTCGGCCTTAGCTTTCAGCTCGTGGTGGGTGGTGAACTTTTCCAGCAGTTTGCGGCGCACGCGCCACCGCTCGGCTTCGTTGGGGATCTTTTTCAGCCGGTCTTCGATGTAGACCAGCTGGCTCAGCGGAAACTTTTCGGCGGCCTTGCGGGCGAGGCGTTGGTGTTTGGTCCACCTCGTGGGGCCGAAGTAGACAGTGTGGATCGCTTCCCACTTGCTGGCCAGGTTCGGTATCACGCCGGCGGCGATGGCGGCGCGCTTGTCAAAGCCTTCAAGTACGCGGATGGTCGGTTGTGTGTTCAGAAACTCTTGGAATGGTGTCATGGCACACAAGCTATGACCGCGCAAGCCCCAAATCTAGACCCCGGAGAAAATGTGGATAACTTTTCCTGAGAATTTCACAATCCCCAGCTAGACGGAAGATTTTGGCTTTCCGAAGGTCCAGAATTTGTTGATGATGAAGTTCACCGGCATGGCTATGAACGTTGAAATGGCTTGCGCCCAGTAGGACTTGGTGCGCAGTCCGGACGAGTCGTCGAAGATGTGGTCCGGCAGGCCGATCGGCGTGGTGGGGTTCATCAAAAGCGTCATGCACGTCAGCGACACGGCGAACGCGAGCGCGCCGGTGGCCAAGAACGGGAAGAAGCCGCGCAGCCAGGAGCGCCCGTGCACGCCGCGGAAGGTCCAGGAGCGGTTGAGCTGGTAGTTCCAGGTGTTCGCCAACAGGAACGCGAGCGTGGACAACACGTGGTACCAGCGCACGTTCCAGCGGGTGGCGCCGAGTTGCATGACCACGTCGTTGGCGTGAAGGTCCAGGCCGTTTTCCAGGGCCTTGTTGGCCAGGTAGAACACGACGAAGTTCACCAGCACGCCGGAGCCGCCGACGATGCCGAAGCGCAGGAATTGGCGCAGCCCGGCGACGAATCGCACCGCTGTGCTCCCGCCGGCTGGTGCGGCGGCGTGCTCGTGCGTCACGGACAACCTCCTCGAAAAAGTACGCAAAACTTACGTAAGTGTAGTCCCGGGAGGTCGAAGTTAAGAAACCAGGCGCTTGGCGGCTTCGGCGATGCGTTCGTCGGTGGCGGTCAGCGAGATGCGCACGTGGTTCGCGCCGGCCGGCCCGTAAAAGTGGCCAGGGGCTGCGAGGATGCCGCGGTCTGCGAGCCAGTCCAGCGTTTCGCGGGAGCTCATTGCTTCTCGACGGCACCAAAGGTACAACCCGGCATCAGAGTCGTCGATAGTAAAGCCCGCCTCCGGCAGCGCCTTCATGAGTTCGACGCGGCGCATGGCGTAGGCGGAACGCTGCATTTCCTCGTGCATGTCGTCGCCGAGGGCGGCGACCATGGCGGCCTGGATGGGGCCGGGCACGATGAGACCGGAGTGCTTGCGCACGAGCAGCAGTTCCTGCACGAGCTCCTCGTCGCCGGAGATGGTGCCGGCGCGGTAGGACGCCAGGTTGGATGTCTTCGACAGCGAGTGCAGCGCGAGCAGCCCGGTGTTGTCGCCGTCGGTGACGGACGGGTGCAGGATGGACACCGGCTCGGCGGACCAGCCGAGGTAGAGGTAGCACTCGTCGGAGGCGATGATCGCGCCGGTGTCGCGGGAGAACTCCACCCAGGCGCGCAGCTCGTCCGCGGTCGCCACTGCCCCGGTCGGGTTCGACGGGGAGTTGACGAACACCAAGGCGGCGTCGCGCGGGGCGGCCGCGGGGTCGTCGCAACGCACGACCTCGCAGTCGGCCATGAGCGCGCCGACCTCGTAGGTGGGGTACGCGACCTCTGGGATGACCACCTTCGCGCCGCGCAGACCGAGCAGCGTGGGCAGCCACGCCACGGCCTCCTTCAGGCCGATCACGGGCAGGACAGAGCGCTCGTTCAGCCCGGCGATGCCGAAGCGGCGCGCAAGCGACGAGACGATGGTGGCGCGCAGCTCGGGCGTGCCGGCGGTCTGCGGGTAGCCGGGGGCCGCGGCGGCCTCGGTCAGCGCGAGTTGGATCGACGGCGCGACCGGGTCGACGGGGCCGCCGACGGACAGGTCGATCAGCCCGCCTTCGTGCGCGGCGGCGCGCTCGCGCACGTCCGCGATGGTGTCCCAGGGAAAGTCCGGCAGCCGCGATCCGAGTGGAGTGCGAGCCAACGGTTTAGTCCTGGTTCTGCGGCGGCAGGGCGGCCACGAACGGGTGGTCGTAGTCCTGCGGGCCGGTCTTGGCGGCGCCGCCCGGGGAGCCGAGCTCGTCGAAGAAGCCGACGTTGACGTCGTAGTATTCGCTCCACTCGTCGGGGGTGTCGTCCTCGTAGAAGATGGCCTCGACCGGGCATGCAGGTTCACAGGCGCCGCAGTCGACGCACTCGTCGGGGTGGATGTAGAGCATGCGCTTGCCCTCGTAGATGCAATCAACGGGGCATTCTTCAACGCAGCTGCGGTCCATGATGTCGACGCACGGTTGAGCAATCACGTAAGTCATGGCAAACAGTATGTCACTTCCGTTGAATCATGGGCCAAACGCCACCCACTATGCCGGCAACGAATAGCATCAACGACCAGCCGGTTGGCGGGAGTACGGCCAGTGAAATGAAAAACGCGCATCCCCACACGCCCAGCGGCGCGAGCGCCCACGTTTCCGACCACAGTCGCGCCGTTTTCGTCAGCACCGCGTTGAATAGCAGCGCCACAACCACCCAGATCCAGTTGAGGTAGACCACCTCCAGCACGAGGGAGACGAGCGCGCCGACGCTGAGCCACACCAGCCCGGCGATCGCTTCGCCCCGGGAGAAGTCGTCGCGCACTGCGGGTCGTGTCATCGGGCGATCCCGGTGAGCAGCGAAGCGCCGTCGTCAAGCGGAAGCCCCGCGCCCAGTTGGTAGTGCTCGACGCGCTGGATCGGCTGGATGATCAGGTTCGACAGCGCGTAGTAGACCACCGGGCCGGCGGCGAGCGCGGCGTGGGGGTTGACGTCGGTGGTGCGCCCGTCCGCGATCCACAGCTGGGTGGCGTGGGCGCGCATCGCTTCGACCTTGGCGCTGTAGGCGGCGTCGTTGAGCTCGACGCGGACGTCGGAGGTGTCCACGCCGTCGAGCTCACCGTCGTCGGGCAGGCGCCAGCCCTCGGGCGCCTCGGCGGGCATGAGCGCGGCGGTCTCCTCGGCGAGGCGCACCGCCCACATAATGCGCGGGACGTGCACGCGCTCGGCGGCGGCGTGGGTGATCTCGTGGGCGCGGATGTGGTCCGGGTGGCCGTAGCCGCCGTCGGGGCCGTAGGTGAGCACAAGGTGCGGCTTTTCCGCGTCGAAGATGGCAGCAAGCTTCTCGACGGCCACGTCACCCGAATTCACAAACGCCCGCGGATTTTTACTCGCCGGCGATCCCGCCATGCCGGAGTCGCGGAAGCAACCGGCGCCGCCGAGGAACTGCCCGCGCGCGCCGATCGCGTTGAGGGAGCGCTGCAGCTCCTGGATGCGGAACCCGCCGAGCTGGTCCGCCTCGTCGGCGACAAGGTGCTGGTAGGGCTCGCCGATGACCTCACCCTCCTCGCCGAGGGTGCAGGTGACCACCAGCACGTCCGCGCCGCGTGCCGACAGGTCTGCGAGCGCGCCGGCGGTGGTGATCGCCTCGTCGTCCGGGTGGGCGTGCACGGCTACAACGCGGTAGCCAGAAAGGTCTCTATCGGTCATGGAACCTCCTGTATTTTTGTTCGCCGCCCCACTGTATCGGCCAGCGTCCACGCGCCCGCGGACGACAGCCCGCCGGGCCACTGCCCCGGCTGCGTGCCCGCCGCGCGCACCCCGCCCGCGGTGGCGGCCAGACGGGTCTCGCGCAGCAGGGGCACCCAGAGCGCTTCTCGGTGCTCGATCGCCGCGACACGTTCGGCGGCTATTTCTGGCGGGATGTCGCCGGCGAGGATGGCGCGTGCCAGCTCGTCGCCGGCGACAGAGCAGAAGCCCGCGAGGTTGCCAGCGCGGCCGGTTTCTGCAGGGCAGGCGATGCGGCTGGCCAGTGTGTTCGCGGGGGCGTCTGCGAAATCGCCGTCGTTGCGCCAATGCACCACGATGTCCACCTCGCCCGCTGGCAGGCCGCGCGCGGCGATGGCGGGCAACTCGTTGGCCACGATGCGGGCGGGCACATCCGCGTTGTTGAGCACATCCACCAGCGAGCGCGCGGCAGAGCTGGCGGCCGGGTCAGCCGCGTCCGCGGCGACGCGCAACACCTTGCCGTCGGCGGCGAGGGCGTGAAGCAGCGCCAGCGAACCAGGGTCGGTCGGGGCCGCGGCATCCACGTTGGTGCTGCGCCGGGCGGCGATGTGGGCGAGCAGGGGGACGTCGATAAGCGAACGCACCTCCGCGCGCGCCTGAGTAGACAGCCCGCTGGTGGCGGACAGCGTCACCCCGAGTGTGCGGGTGCCCGGGAACGTGCGTGTCTCCGCGCCCGGAACGAGCCCCAGCACATCCGCCGAGGTGTCCTGCGGCACCATGTCCACGAACGCGAGCTGGCCGCTGCGCAACTGGTCGGCCACCTGGGTGGTGTCGCGCGCCGCGGCGAGGGTGAGGATGTCAATCGGCGCCGGGTCCGGGCCCCAAAACCTGTCGTTGCGGTTGAGCGTGACGGTGCCGTGCGCGCGGTCCACGCTGCGCACCAGGTAGCGGCCGGCCGATGCCGGCACCGTGTTGCGCAGCGCGTAAGCGAAATCGGCGGCGTCCGCGGCGAGCAGGTGCGACGGCAGCAGGTGACGGAACAGCACGCGCCAGTCCCCCACCGGCTGCGCGAAATCCACGTCCACGACCTTGCCGCCGGGCCCGCTGACGCGCACGTCCGCCACCGCGCGGTACGCGGCCGGGTCCACCACCCCAGGCGTCTTTGTCATACCGCGCCACAGGTAGGCGAAATCCGCGCCGGTGATCGGCGTGCCGTCGGACCACTGGGCGTTCGGCGCGATGACGTAGCGGACCGTGAACGCAGCCGGGGACGTCGGCAGCACCGACGCGCCGACGAGCAGGTTCGGGTCCTTCGCTCCACCCGCCCTAAACGCACTGGGCAGGACCAGGTCCGCGATGCCGCGCACGACGGCGGACTCGTCGCCGACCAAGTGCGGGTTGAACCCCGCGCGCACCGGGTCCACGCCCACCTGCGCCTGCGGACGGCCGCTGGCGGGCTCGTGGTTGGCGTCCTGCTCGTCGGCGTGTTCGGCGTCGGCGTTGTCCGCGTCGGCGCTGTCGTTCTCCGAGACCGCGTCGGGGCGGTCCTCCGGCTCCACCAGCGGCGGCGGGCCCGGATTGGCCGCGCAGGACGCCGCGAGGCAGAGCACGGAAAACGCCGCCGCAGCACGGGTGGCTGGGCGGCGCGTTCTACTTGGGTGCATGGAAGAACAGGCTAGCTGTTCTTCTGCTTCGCGCGGGAGCGGGCGCGGCCGCGCTCGGTGGCGTTGAGGATGATCTTGCGCACGCGCATCGCCTCGGGGGCGACCTCGACGCACTCGTCGTCGTCGCAGAACTCGATGGCCTCGTCCAGGGAGAGGGTGCGGGCCTTCTGCAGGGTGACCGTGGCGTCCGCGGTGGCGGAGCGCATGTTGGTAAGCTTCTTTTCCTTGGTGATGTTGATGTCCATGTCTTCGTCGCGGGAGTTCGCGCCGACGACCATGCCCTCGTAGGTTTCCGCGCCGGGCTCGACGAAGAAGTCGCCGCGGTCTGCCAGCTGCTGCAGGGCGTAGGCGGTGACCTGGCCCGAGCGGTCGGCGACCAGGGAGCCGGTCGGGCGGCCCTTGATCTCGCCCGCCCACGGGCGGTGCTCGATGGAGTAGGAGTTGGCGATGCCGGCGCCGCGGGTCTCGGTGAGGAAGGTGGTGCGGAAGCCGATCAGGCCTCGCGACGGCACGTCGAACTCCATGCGCACCCAGTCGCCGGAGCCGGTGTTGGACATCGAGGTCATCTGGCCCTTGCGGTTGGCCATCAGCTGGGTGACGGCGCCCTGGTGCTCGGACGGGACGTCGATGATCATGTGGTCGTACGGCTCGTAGGTCTTGCCGTCGACCTCCTTGGTCACCACCTGCGGCTTGCCCACGGTCAGTTCGAAGCCTTCGCGACGCATGGTCTCGATGAGCACGGTCAGGGCCATCTCGCCGCGGCCCTGCACCTCCCACGCGTCCGGGCGGTCGGTCGGCAGCACCTTGATGGAGACGTTACCGATCAGCTCCTGCTCCAGGCGGGCCTTGACCATGCGGGCGGTGAGCTTGTCGCCGCCGTTGCGGCCGGCCATCGGGGAAGTGTTCACGCCGATGGTCATGGAGATCGCGGGGTCGTCGATGGCGATGCGCGGCAGCGGCTCAACGTTCTCCGGGTCGCAGAGGGTGTCGCCGATCATGATGTCCTCGACGCCGGAGATGGCGGCGATGTCACCTGCGACCACGTCGCCGGTGGCCGGGACGCGGTCCAGGCCCTCGGTGACCAGAAGCTCGGCGATCTTCACGTTCTTGACCTGCTGGTTGCCCTCGGAGTCGTAGTGGACCCAGGCGACATTCTGGCCCTTCTTCACGGCGCCCTTGTACACGCGGATCAGCGCGATGCGGCCGAGGAAGGAGGAGGAGTCCAGGTTGGTCACCTGCGCCTGGAACGGCGCGTCGATCTCTGCGGACGGCTCCGGCAGCACGTCGTAGATGACGTCGAACAGCGGCTGCAGGTCCTCGTTGTCCGGCAGGTTGCCGTTGCCCGGGTTTTCCAGGGAGGCGCGGCCCGCGCGGCCGGAGGTGTAGAGTACCGGCAGCTCGAGCAGGTTCTCGGCGGCCTCGGCGGCCTCCGGGTCTTCCAGGCCTGCGCCGAGCTCGAGGAGCAGGTCCTGAGCCTCCTCGACAACCTCGTCGATGCGGGCGTCCGGGCGGTCCGTCTTGTTCACGCAGATGATGACCGGCTTTTTCGCCTCGAGTGCCTTGCCCAGGACGAATCGGGTTTGCGGCAGCGGGCCTTCGGATGCGTCGATAAGCAAAACGACGCCGTCGACCATGGACAGGCCGCGCTCGACCTCGCCGCCGAAGTCGGCGTGGCCCGGGGTGTCGATGACGTTGATGACCAGGTCCGCGCCGTCCTTGCCCTTGCCGGCGCGGCGGATGGCGGTGTTCTTGGCCAAAATGGTGATGCCGCGCTCGGACTCGAGCTCGCCGGAGTCCATCACGCGGTCGCCGTGTTCGCCGTGGTCGCCGAACACGCCGGACTGCTCCAGCATGGCGTTGACCAGGGTGGTTTTACCGTGGTCGACGTGGGCGACGATGGCTACGTTGCGAAATTCAGGGTGCGACACAGAGATAGGTCCTTTGCGTTGGCGGAAATAACGCCTAAACGATACTCCCGCCTGCGCTGAATCGCATTATCCCGCCAGCGAACCGCAGCCTGCGCGCGCACGATTCCCACAGTAATATCCCAGTTCCGCTTGACGTTGTTACGGATGTGACTAATGTGGCGCAAGTGCACAATTATCTTTCTTTCTCCAGGACCGTCGTTGCGGCGGTGTGTGCTGCCGGTTTATTGGTGACCGGAGGCGTCGCTAAGCAAACCGCTTCTGCACAGTCCTCTTTCCTCGACCCGCTGGGCCGGCCCACGCCCGAGACTGTCGCGCGCGTCAACGCGTTCGCGGACCAGCCTTACGTACCGCAGAAAGTGGGCAACGCGCTGCGCACTGCGGTGCAGTTCTACACAGGCGGCGATGAAATCGGAGGACCGCCCCTGCCTGCCGACGCCCCACGGTTCACCCAGTTCTACTGGCCCACAGTCTCCGGCAACTGCATCGGCAAGGGACTGCACTCCACCGCTTCCGCGATCGCGGTGCCCGGCCCGGCCCAATCCCCCGCCCCGGGCGCAAAGGCGGGCCAGACCACCTTCGTCTTCACCGCACTGGGCACCCCGGCCGCGGCGAAGGAGCAGGGCCAGATGAGGGTGTACTGGATCAACCTGGGCAATTTCCGCACGGGCGTAACGCCGTTGGGCAATAACGGGATTAACCCAACAGGACCGGCCACCCTGTCCGCGACCGCGGATACAGGCTCCGGGCGGGTTCTGGCAGTCGTTGACGGGAGTGTGCGCACCGTCGACAAGCTCTGCCCCTTTGCACCGACCGCCGCATCTATTGACGTGAGGTAACCAATGACCGCCGATCTGCACCCCGTGAAGCAGGAGACGTTCGACACCGCCGCGAACATCAACACCGACCCGAAGGGGTTCTTGCGCGAGGTGGACACGTTCCGCGTCACCGACTTCGGCCTCTACATGGGCCGCGGCGCCGACCACCCGGAGTTTGGCTACCTGGAGAGCTGGCTGCTTCCGGAGCTGGGGCTGCGCGCCAACATCTTCCACTACCGCGAGGGTGCGGAGCGCAAGCAGGACTTCTACTTCGACGTCGCCGATATTGACATCGACGGCGAGGTGTGGAGCACCCGCGACCTATACGTGGACCTGGTGTCTTTGACCGGCAACCCGATCGACGTGCTGGACATCGACGAGCTTGCCGCCGCCACGTCTGCCGGCTACATCACCGCCGAGGACGCGGAGAAGGCTATCGACGTCACGCTGGCCGCCGTCGAAGGCATCACCCGCCACGGCGACGACGCCATGGAGTGGCTGCGTGCCCAAGGCATCGAGCTGACGTGGGCCGACGAGGTCGAGCTCACTCCGGTCGGCGCCTAACCTCCACATCCACCGGCAGGTGCTCCAGCGCCGCCTCCTGCCGCGCCCACATCTGCCACCACAAAACGTAGCCCGGGTCCCGCGCAAGCGCCCGGGACTTTCTCGTGTTCTCGTCCGCGGTCACCCGGATCGTGTCCACATCCCCACGCATCCGGGCAGCGCGTATCGACGACTCCGTGACCGCCCCAACCCCTTCCACCACGAGATCCTCCCCCGGTTCGAGCGGCACCCACTCGGCGCGGCGGTGCCGGTACCAATCCCAGCGCCAGAATCCGGGACGCACTGGGTGCAGCACGTCGCGCGCCACCATCGCAGCGCCTTCTTTGAGCCCGTACCAGCCCGGATAGAAGTCGTCGAGGTGCACCACGCGAATGCCTAACGCGTCGCCGATCTGGCCGGCGAGGGTGGTCTTGCCGGACCCGGAGGCGCCGTCGATGAGCAGCGTGTAGGTCATCGCACCGACCACACCGGGCGCAGATCCCCGGTCAGCCACGCGACACCGAGGGCCACAAGCGCGGTGCCGAGGCAGACCGCCATGACGACCCTGTCGCGGGCGTGCAGTTTCGATTCGCGTGCCCAGGACCGTGTTGTCGGCCCGCCGAAGGCGCGGGCCTCCATCGCGGTGGCGAGTTTTCCGGCACGGCGCAGCGACATCACAAGCAGCCCGAACGACAGAGAAAACCAGTACTTGATCTTGCCCTGGTCGGCGATGCCTCTAGCGCGGCGGGAGCGGCGCATGGCGTCGAGGTCGTCGCGAAGCAGGGTGAGCATGCGAAGCGCCGCCACTGCGCCGATGACGAAGCGCTCGGGTAGGTGCAGCACCTGCGATAGGCCGTCGCCAAGGTCGGTGGGATCCACGTCAGCGGACAGCAGCACCACAGGCAATGCGATTGCCAGCACGCGCAGGATGACGGCCCACGCGAGCGAGACTGACAACTCCGTGACGTGGACGAGCCCCCACTCGAAGTAGGTTTCGCCGCCCGCTTGCCCGTAGAGCGCCATCGGGATACCGGCCAGCGGCGCGACGATGAGAATCGGCAGCGCGCGTTTGAAAAAGCGGCCGTAGCTCAACCCGCACAGCGGCACCATGACGACGGTGAAGGCGAGCACGAAGGTGGCGGAGACCCAGTCGATGGTGAACATCAGCGGCGTGGTCAGCAGTGCCAGGCCGAGGATGCGCGTGACTGGGTTGATGTTGGCCAACAGGTTCATGAGCTAGCTCTCCCCCGCCGTGATGTGCTCAGTGTGGTCGCCGAGCGAGGCGATGAACGCCTCGTCGTGGGTGATCGAGATAACCGTGACGCCGTTGTCCGTCAGCTCCCGGATCAAGCCGACAAGTTCCACGAACGTTCGGTCGTCCTGGCCAAACGTCGGCTCGTCCAGGATGAGCAACTGTGGGGCGTTGACCAGAGCGGTCGCCACCGACAGGCGGCGCTTCTCACCACCGGACAGGGTGAACGGGTTCGCGGTGACCAGATGGTTGAGGCGGAGGCGGTGCAAAAGGTCGTCGATACGCTCCTGCGGCGCGCCGGACAGCGCCATCTCCTCGCGCACGGTGGCGGTGACGAACTGGTGTTCCGGCTCCTGGAACACGTAGCCGATGCGGCTGGCTAGGTGCTTCGATTTCCAGTCGATCGACGGTTTGGTCAACCCCTGGCGGATCGTTTCGGAATACTCCACCGCGCCGCGCTCCGGCGGTGTTAGACCCGCCAGCACCTGGACGAGCGTGGTTTTGCCGGAGCCGTTCTCGCCGGTGATCACGGTCGAGTAGCCCTCCGGCGCGCGCACGGTGCGCGGCGGACCAAAACGCGTGAGCAGGTTGTGCGTAGCCACTGCGTCGCGCGCGCCGGCCGGGACGTCCTTTGCGGGCGGCAGCGACGGTGCGTCCGGAAGCTCGTCGGTGTCAATGCGGCGTAGCCCGTCGCGGTCCAGGCGGTAGTAGGTGTCCACCACGTGCGCCCAGTGTTTCGGGCGGTGCTCGACCACGATCAGGGTGGCGCCGGTGCGTTTGCACACGCGGTCGACGGCGTTGATCACCTCGTCGCGGCCGTGCGGGTCGAGGTTGGCAGTCGGCTCGTCGAGTACCAGAGTGTCGGAGCCCATCGCCAGCACCCCAGCCAGGGCGAGGCGTTGCTTCTGCCCGCCGGACAGGTGCGCGGTGCGGTGGTCGAGCGGCACGTCCAGGCCGACATCGTCCAGCGCCTCTTTCACCCGAGCCCAGATCTCGTCGCGGGGTACGCCGAGGTTCTCCGCACCGAAGGCGACGTCGTCGCCCACACGCGACAAGATCGTCTGCGCTTCGGGGTCTTGCAGCACCATCCCGACGGTCCCGTCGACGTCCAGGGTGCCGGCGCGGGAGCCGTCCTCGGAGTCGTCTATAAGCCGCGCGATCACCGCAAGCAGCGTCGACTTGCCGGAGCCGGAATCGCCGGTGATCAGGATGCGCTCGCCGCGCTCGACGTCGAGGTCGACGCCGGAAAACGCCGGCTCAGGGCGCGTCGCGTGCTGGTAGGACAGCCCCCGGGCGCGGATGACCGGCGCCATCTACGCAGCCTGGTCGAAGCGCTCGCGGCCGGCGCCGAAGCGGTCCAACGCGCCGGTCTTCGCCAGCGCCTTGACCAGGTAGTACGAGAACACGCCGGCAAGGATCGCGCCGGAGATGATCAGGCAGGCCAGGTAGATGAGGTTGAACTGCAGGCTCATCGCCAGGTTCGGCGTGAGGAACAGCTCCAGGATGAACGCGCCGACACCAGCGCCGATACCGGAGAGCACCGCCGTGGACAGGCCGAAGCGGCGGTAGGCAAAAATCAGGAAAATCAACTCGGCGCCGAAGCCCTGGGCCAGACCCGAGTAAAGCGTCTCAATGCCCCACTGGCTGCCAAGTACCGCGGAAACGGATGCGGCGACAACCTCGACGAACACCGCGGCACCCGGCTTGCGGATGATCAGGCCGCCGAGCACACCGCCGGTGAACCAGATGCCGGTGACTAGCCCGCCCAGGCCCGGAGTCAGTGCGTCGAGCGCCTTAAACCCCGCGTAACCGATGCTGTTCCACACCCAAAACAGCAGGCCGCAGGCCACACCCAGCACAGCGGCGGTGACGATGTCGATGACACGCCACGAATAATTCTTCGTCATAATCTTCCTTCCTCGCGCCGGCATTACCCGGATCAGGTTCTACGGTTCGCCGAATCGATTCGGCGTCTCAGCCACCGCGTTGTTACGTGGCAGCACCCGTGTGGGCCATTCAGTTGTCGCAAAGATATTACATCATTGGCTGGGCGGCTCCGGCTCGGACGCCGAGAAGCTTTGCCCAGGCCCGTCGCCGCGTTGCCACTGCACGACAAGCCCGTCCCGCGCACCGAAGCGCACGAGGTGGGTGCCCACGACGCGCTCGATGCGCTCGACCGCGTCGGCGGTGCCGTCGATACGCATGTGCAGCACCCCCTCCCCCGCAGCGAGGCTGCACCGAGTGCCCTCCCCAGCACCTTCTGGCGCGGGGAACTTGATCGCGCCTTCGTGGGCGGCGTCGTCCCACGTCGCCTCAACTTTCCTGCTGAAGTGTGAGGCGAACTGCTTGCCGTAGCGCTCGGGACGGGTTGTTTTCACGTTTGCCTGGGATGTCTGCATGCCAGCACTCTAACAAAGGTTAGGCAATCCTTAGTGGCCCCACCTGAATTATCCCAGTGTCGCAGCATGGCCGAAACATGCGTATCGACGGCATCCGCGCGCACACGCGCGGATGCCGTCGATACACAAATGGTCCCTACCCGCGCCCCAGTTCGATGTTGAGGCCCGGCACGGAATCGATCAGGTTGCGGGTGTACTCCTCTTGCGGGGTGTCGAAGATCGCGTCCGCAGGGCCCTGCTCCACGACCTTGCCCTGGCGCATGACCACGATGTCGTCGGCGGTCTCGCGAACCACTGCGAGGTCGTGGGTGATGAACAGGTAGGACAGGTCCATCTCCTGCTGCAAATCCTTGAGCAGGGTAAGGATCTGGTCCTGGACCAGCACGTCGAGGGCGGAGACTGCTTCGTCGAGCACGATGACCTCCGGGTCGAGCGCCATCGCACGCGCGATCGCGATGCGCTGGCGCTGACCGCCGGAGAGTTCGTTGGGGTAACGGCGCATCGCGGAGCGCGGCATCTGCACCTTGTCCAGCAACTCCGCCACGCGGGCCTCGCGCTGCTTGCGGTTGCCCACCTTGTGCAGACGCAACGGTTCCTCGATGCAGCGGTAGATGGAGAACATCGGGTCGAGCGAGCCGTACGGGTTCTGGAACACCACCTGCATCTTGCGGCGGATGTTGAAGAGCTCCTTGCGGCTCAACTTCGAGATGTCCTGGCCCTCGAAGTACACGGTGCCGCTAGTCGGCTCGAGCAGGCTCAGCGCCATGTTGGCCACGGTGGATTTGCCGGAGCCGGACTCGCCGACGAGCGCGAGTGTGGTGCCGCGGCGCAGGTCGAAGGACACCTCGTCTACGGCGCGCAGCACCTTCTTGTCCGCCTTCTGGCCGCGGACGTCGAACTCCTTGACCAGATTGTCCACGCGGATGACCACGTCTTCCGGCTTGGTCTCCACCGCCTTCGCACCTTCGCCGGTGGAGGCGGCCTGGGTGCGTGCGGCGGCGAGCGACGGTGCGGCGTCGACAAGCCTGCGGGTGTACGGGTGCTTCGGGTTGCGCAGAATGTCCAGGCTCGGTCCGCGCTCGACCACACGGCCGCGGTGCATGACCAGCAGGTGGTCGGCGCGCTCGGCAGCCAGGCCGAGGTCGTGCGTGATGAATAGCAGCGCGGTCTGCGATTCCTGCGTGAGCGTCTCCAGGTGGTCCAGGATGCGCTTTTGCACGGTCACGTCAAGCGCCGAGGTCGGCTCGTCGGCAATGAGCAGCTCGGGGTTGGCGGCCAGGCCCATCGCGATGAGCGCGCGCTGGCGCATGCCGCCGGAGAACTCGTGCGGGAACTGCGTCGCGCGGCGCTCCGCGTCCGGCAGGCCAGCGTGCTCGAGGAGCTCGATGACGCGCTGGTGGCGCTCGGAGCCTTCCACGATGTTGTTCGCCTTGAGGGACTCCTCCACCTGCGTGCCGATGCGCCATACCGGGTTCAGGTTGGACATCGGGTCCTGCGGCACGAGGCCGATCTTGTTGCCGCGGATCTTTTGCCAGCCCTTCTCGTCCAGGCCGGTGAGTTCTTCGCCGCGCAGCTTGATCGAGCCTTGAGTGACCTTGCCGGTGCCGGGCAGAAGCCCCAGCACGGCCATGGCGGAGGTGGACTTGCCGGAGCCGGACTCGCCCACGATGGCCACCTTCTGGCCCGGGTAGATGGTCAGGTCGAAGTCGCGCACCGCCTCGACGACGCCGGTGGAGGACTCGAACGCGATGCGCAGATCCTCAACCTCGAGCAGCGGCGCCGGGTCGGTGGTGTTGTTGTCGTTACCGATTGCGGTGGTCATCGCTTCCTCGCCTTCGGATCAAGGGCGTCGCGCACGACGTCGCCCATCATGATGAAGCTCAGCACCGTCAGTGCGAGCGCAATTGCCGGATAGAACAGCACCATCGGCTCCGTGCGTAGCGACGCCTGCGCAGCCGAAATGTCGCCGCCCCAGGACACCACCGTCGACGGCAGGCCGATACCCAGGAACGACAGGGTCGCCTCCGCGACGATGAACTGGCCGAGCGCGACCGTGGCGTAGACGATCACGGGTGCTGCGGCGTTGGGCAGGATGTGGGAGGTGATGATCTTCCAGTCGCTGGCGCCCACCGCGCGCGCTGCGGTGACGAACTCGTCGTTTTTAATCCCCATCACGGCGCCGCGGGTGATGCGCGCGATCTGGGTCCAGCCGAACATCGACAGCGCGAAGACCACCATCCAGATGGAGCGGCGATCCTGGAACATGGACATCACGACGATTGCAGCGAGCACGAGCGGCACCGCGAAGAAGATGTCGGTCAGACGCGACAGCAGGGTGTCCCAAATGCCGCCGAAGTAGCCGGCGATCGCGCCGATCAGCCCGCCAAGGACGGTGACAATCAGCGTGGTCAGCACACCGACGGTGACGGACGCGCGGGCGCCGTAGATCATGCGCGAGTAAATGTCGCAGCCTTGACGGTCGAAGCCGAAGATGTGGCCGTCCTCCGGCCCGTTGAGTGAACGCGAGAGCATGCACTCGCGCGGGTCGGTGCTGGTGAACAGCCCCGGGAACAGCGCGATGGCAATAGCGAGCACGATGAGGACCGCGGAGACCCAGAACAACGGGCGGCGGCGCAGGTAGTGCCAGGCTTCCGACCACTGGCTCGTCGGCGTGCCCGCCTCCGGTACGGCGTCGACGGCGCCGAGTCCGGTCTCATCGGTGTCTGCGACGAAGTATTCCTGTCCGCGCAGCACCCTGGCGTTGGTGAGCGTGCGGTCTCCTGTGAGACCGGGTTGTGGAATGGAATTAGTCATAGCGGATCCTTGGGTCGAGAACTGCGTAGAGCAGGTCAACGAGCAGGTTGGCGATGATGTAGATGATCACGAGCACCGTGGTGATAGACACCACCGTGGCGGGCTCACCCTTGATGATCGACTGGTAGATCTGACCGCCGATACCGTTGATGCCGAAGATGCCCTCGGTGACAATGGCGCCGCCCATCAGCGCGCCCAGGTCGGCGCCGAGGAAGGTGACCACGGGGATCATCGAGTTGCGCAGTACGTGACGGTTCATCACCGTGCCGTTGCTCAGACCCTTCGCGCGGGCGGTGCGAACGTAGTCCGCTCGCAGGTTTTCACTAACGGACTGCCGGGTCAGCCTGATCACATAGGCACATGACAGCGCGCCCAACACGATTGCCGGCATAAGCAGAGCCGTGAATGACTCGTTACGCCCCACAGTGGCTGGTAGAACTCCCCACTTCACGCCGAGGAGGTACTGCAGGACGAAGCCGATGACAAACGACGGGATCGCGATGACGATCAGCGAGGCGACAAGAATGGTGGAATCGAAAATACCGCCACGGCGCACTCCGGCGATCACGCCGAAAATAATGCCGAAGATAGCTTCAAACGCTAGCGCCATCAGACCGAGCTTGATGGTCACCGGAAAAGCGTTGGCCATTACCGAGGCAACGGGCTGGCCGGAGAAGGTCTTGCCGAAATCGCCCATGAATATGCCTTTGATGTAAAGCAAGTACTGGACGATGAACGGCTTATCTAAGTTGTATTCGGCTTCGATACGTGCGCGAGCGGCCTCGGATAGGCCGCGGTCGCCGCCAAGCGCCTGTACAGGGTCGCCTGGCATAAGGAAGACGAGGGCGTAAAGCAGCAAGGTAGCCCCGAAAAATACGGGGATCATTTGGAGCAGCCGCCGCCCTATATAACGCAGCATGGTTCCGGGCTCTCCTTTGCAAGATGATTGGGTGCGAAAACCATAATGAGTGTGATGCGAGTAATGACCCGCCGCAAAACGCGAACGGGTCACTCTGCGTGGTTGTTTAAGTTACCACCTAGTTTTTGGTGATTTGGTGCAGCACCGGCAGGGAGCGCCAGGAGAACTCGACATTCTTAACGTTCTCCGAGTAGCCGCCGGTGACATTTTGGTTCCACAACGGGATTGCCGGCAGATCCTCGAACAGGATCTTCTGAATCTCGTTGTACTTCTCGGCCGCCGCTTCCGGGGAATCTGCGGTTGCAGCATCGGACAGCAGGGTGTCTACAGCCGGGTTGGAGTAGCGGGCGTAGTTCGAAGAACCATTGGTTCCGTACAGGGGGATCAGGAAGTTGCCCAGCGACGGGTAGTCCGCGCTCCAACCGGTGCGGAACGCACCTTTGACTACGTCGTTATCCATGTCGTCAAGCATGGACTTGAAGTCCGGGTAGGCGTTGCCCACGGCCTCGACGCCCATGGCATTGCGGATCGAGTTTGCCACCGCGTCGACCCAAGCCTGGTGTCCACCGTCGGCGTTGTAGGAAATCTCCAGCTCGCCGTCGAACTTGTTGATCTTGTCGGCGGCCTCCCAGAGACGTTTCGCCTCTTCAGGGTCGTACTTGAGCACGTCGACGCCCTCAAGGTTGTCGGAGTGGCCCGGGATCACCGGAGAAGCGAAGTCGGTCGCAGGGGTTCGGGTTCCCTCAAAGATGGTCTGGGTGATCTCATCTCGATCGATCGCCTTCGAGATGGCTTGGCGGCGCAGCTTGCCTTCCTCGCCACCGAAGTGTTCCTCGTTCTCATTGAGAGTGATCGACTGGAAAGCTGCCGCCGGCTGGTTGACGGCCCGCTCCCCCAGCTCATCTTCGAAGTTGGACATTGCAGAGTCCGGCACGGCATCGAGCACGTCAAGGTTGCCGGACAGCAAGTCCGCGTACGCGGCATCCTGCTGTGCGTAAAAGACAAAGTTCACGCCGTCGTTCTGCGCCTTGCGGTCTCCCTGGTACTCATCGTTCGGCACAACGATGGCGTCCTGGTTGTGGTTCCACTCCAAAAGCTTGTACGGGCCATTGGAAATCGGGTTCTCGCCGTAGGCCTCCATGTCGTCGAAAGCCGACGGGTGAAGCGGTGCGAAAGCGACGTAGCCGAGGCGCTGCGGGAAGTCTGCCTCCGGCTGCTCGAGCTCGATGGTAAAGGTCTTGTCGTCAACAACGGTAAGCCCCTCGAGCGGCTTGCCGTCCTCGTAGCCCTTAATCGGTTCGAAGAACGACGAGTTCATCTGGGAATTTTCGACTGCGTAGTTCCACGCGTCGACAAAGTCCTTCGCGGTTACCGGGGTGCCGTCAGACCACTTGGTGTCCTTCAGCGTCACGCGGTAGGACTTCTCGCCTTCCGGCTCGATGGATTCAGCAAGCTCGTTGTGGCTCTCGCCGTCCTTGTCGTAGTAGGTCAGACCGGCGTAGAGCACGTCGGTGATGCGGCCACCGCCGGTTTCGTTCGTGTCTGCCGGCAGCAAGGGACGCTGCGGTTCAGAGCCGTTGACCAGAACGTAGTTGTCACCATCGCCCGAGGCGTTGTCTGCGGAATCGCCTCCGCATGCGGCGAGGCCGAGCGCGAGCGCGCTAGCGCCAATGACAGCGGCTGCTTTCTTGATGTGCACCTTGACTCCTTCTCATTGAGGCTCCGCTAAGCGTGTGTCCTGAGACACTCAGCGGTCTACAAGGAGTCCATCACAACAACCACAACTTTCCACAATTGAAAATTGAAACTTCACCGGTTCACGCACATCGAAACACGAGACCGCACCGTCACAACCCAGGAAGGATGTGGACAATGCGGTCTGTTCTGAAGGCGCGAATGTAATTCGCGGATTAGGGCCCTACTCTTTCGTGATCTGGTAGTACAGCGGGACCTGGTTCCACCCGAAGACAACATTGTCTACGCCTTCGGAGTAGCCACCCGTCAGATTCGAGTACCAGAGTGGGATAGCCGGAAGGTCCTGAAGCAGGATCTCTTGTGCTGCATTGAGGTCATCAACAGCAGCTTCCTGATCCGCCGCACCATTGGCCTTCTTCAGCAGTTGGTCAAACTCCGGGTTGGAGTAGTCACCGTCGTTCGAGCCCGCGCCAGTGCCATACAGCGGGCCGAGGAAGTTACTGAGCAACGGGTAGTCCGCCTGCCAGCCGGTACGGAATGCACCCTCAATCGTTCGCTTAGTCACATCGTCTCGCAGCGACTTGAAATCCGGGTAAGCGTTTCCCGTAGCTTCAATACCGAGAGAGTTGCGGATGGAATTGGTTACCGCGTCCACCCATGCTTGGTGGCCGCCGTCAGCGTTGTAGGAGATGGTGAAATCTCCAGTGAACGGCGCAATCGCGTCAGCCTCGGCCCACAGTCGCTTCGCCTCTTCAGGGTCGTACTCAAGCACTTCGGATCCAGCCAGCTGATCAGAGTGTCCAGGCAGCACCGGGGAGGTGAAGTCAGTAGCCGGGGTACGCGTTCCGTCGAAAATGGTGGCGGTGATCTCTTCGCGATCAATCGCACGCGAGATGGCTTGGCGCCGAAGCGCTCCCTCCTCACCTCTGAAGTGATCGGCCTCCTCCCCAATCGTGATCGACTGGAAGATCGCAGCGGGCTGATTCACAGCACGGTCACCCAGCTCGCTTTCAAATGTTGAGAACGCGGAATCTGGGATCGCGTCCAGCACGTCGAGGTTGCCGGAGAGCAAGTCCGCGTATGCGGCATCCTGCTGTGCGTAGAAGACATAGTCCAGACCGTCGTTCTGCGCCTTGCGCGGCCCGTCGTACTCCCCATTGGGAACCACTACTGCATTTTGGTTGTGGTTCCATTCCTGCAGCTTGTAAGGGCCATTGCTGATCGGGTTTTCGCCGTACACCTCAACGTCGTCGAATGCAGACGGGTGCATGGGGAAATACGCGTTGTAGCCGAGCCGGCTGGGGAAGTCAGCCTCCGGCTGTGCCAGTTCAATGGTGAAGGTCTTGTCGTCTTCAACCTCAAGACCATCGAGCTTCTTCCCCTCCTCGAAGCCCTTGATCGGCTCGAAGTGGTAGGCGCCGAGCAAGGAGTTCTCAACTGTGTAGTTCCAGGCCTCCACGAAGTCGCTGGCTTTAACATCTGTGCCATCAGACCACTTTGCGTCCTTCAAAGTCACCCGGTATTTGGTGTCGCCATCAGGCTCAATGGATTCAGCGAGATCGTTTTGCACCTCACCATCAGCGTCGTAGTAGATCAAGCCCGCGTAAATCTGATCCAGAATGCGGCTGCCACCTGTTTCGTTGGTATTACCCGGGATCAAGGGATTCTGTGGCTCGGAGCCATTGACCAAGACGTAGTTATCGCCGCCGGATGTTCCGCCTCCGCCCGCGTTATCAGAGGAACCGGAAGAATCACCGCACGCGACTAGCCCAAAGGCCAAGGCACTGGCGCCAAGTATCGCAGCCGTCTTTTGAAATTGCATGTGGCCTCCTTCGACCAAACTCAACACCTGGCTATGCGCCAGATCTCCATTTTTGGATAATGAGTATTGGACCACATATTGAATACAAAAGTGCTGGTTTCCATAAATATCTTTCGCGTTATAGGTGGCATCACGCAAACCAAGCGCAGTCACTTAGACTGATCGACCGTGGCGCTCGCGCCAGCTTCTGCACTTCACCCACGAAAGGACCCACATGGCCGGTGGCCTACTCGCCCTGCTCGACGACGTCGCCCTGATCGCCCGCCAAGCCGCAGCGAGCATCGACGATGTCGCCGGCATGACCGCAAAAACCTCCTCGAAGGCCGCCGGCGTTGTCATCGACGACGCCGCGGTGACCCCGCAGTACCTCGAAGGCGTGACGCCGGCGCGCGAGCTGCCGATGATCTGGCGCATCACCAAGGGCTCGCTGCGCAACAAGCTGGTCTTCATCCTGCCGGTCGCGCTGCTGCTCAACGCGTTCGCGCCGTGGGCGCTGACCCCGATCCTCATGCTCGGCGGCACCTACCTCGCGTTCGAGGGCGCGGAGAAGATTGCGCACAAGCTGTCCTCCGACGCCGACGCGGAAGCCGAAAAAGCCGCCAACAAGTCGGACCAGGACGAGGACGCGCTGGTTAAGAGCGCGATCCGCACGGACCTGATTTTGTCGACGGAGATCATGTTCATCTCCCTCGACGAGGTCAAGGATCAGTCGGTGTGGATGGAGGCCGCGGTGCTGATCGCGGTGGCGATCTTCATCACCATTGCCGTCTACGGTGCCGTGGCGCTGCTGGTCAAGATCGATGACATTGGCCACGGCATGATCAAGCGCGGCAACGCGGAAAACACCGGCCGCGCGCTGGTCAAGGGCATGCCGCACGTGCTCAACGCCATCGGCATCATCGGCACCGTGGCGATGCTGTGGGTGGGCGGCCACCTGCTTATCCGTGGCTTCGACGAGATCTTCGGCTGGCACTGGCCGCACGACGTCATCGCGATGGGCCAGGAGGCCGTCGGCGGCGGCGCGCTGGGCTGGCTGGTGGACACCGGCGTTTCGCTGGTGGCCGGCCTGGTCGTCGGTTTCATTGTGCTGGGCGTGGTGCAGCTGGTGAAAAAGCTGCGCTAGCGGCTGCCTACAATTCGCCCCATGGCAGCCAAGCAGTACTCTCTCGCCCCGTCCACGTGGGGCGCCGGCGTGGAAGTTCCCGTGGACCACGTCTCGCAGGCCGCCCTGTTCTCCGACTTCGCGGGCCGCAGGGGCACCACGTACGTCGATGTGGTGTTGGAGGCTAACCCGCTGAACCGCTCGTGGCGCGTGCGCCGTCGCAGCGGCGGCGAGCTGCCCGGCCCGGTGCTCGGCGAGGTCGCGCCCGAGTGGCGCGCCCACTTCGACGAGGTGGAGCGCGTCCACTCGTCGTTTCTGCAGCCCGCCACGGTGGCCGCGGTCAACCTGAACAAGGACACCGGGCGTTTCGACGTCCACGTGGTCCTGCCCCAGCCGCACCTCGCGGTGCCGCGCAACAACGCGCCCGAAGAAGCTGCGGTGCTGCTGCCGGGAGACATGCTGGTCATCGACACCTCCGTCGGCGAATTCGAGGCCGCCGAACTTTCCGCCCGCTCCCCCGGCCAGTGGTTCGTGGGGCTTGTGCCTATCGACGGCACTCCGCTGGCCACCCTCGACGGCCGAGTCCTCGGCGCCATCGCCGAGCCCGACGGCGAGGCCGTGCTCGCGTGGCTGTCACAGTTCCCCAACGGCGGACTCTGGGCGCGCGCGGTGGTCTTGGACGGCATGGCCGCCCTCGACGCTGCCAGCCCAGACGAGGGCACCGAGCAGATCCCCGCCTTGAGTGCCGCGCCGCAGCGGCGCCCGGAGCCGTGGCAGCTCATCGAGTTCCCCGGCGGCGGCTGGGCCGTGACCGTGGAGCGCGACTTCGCCACCGACCCGGTCGACGAGGTCAAGCCGAAGCACACGGCCCGCTACGTCTCGCTGGGCGGCGGTGCGCGTCCCGAGGAGCTCGCCGCGCCGACAGAAATGTTCGGCCGCGTGGACGAGCCCGCCGAAGCCGAATCCCCGAGGCGGCCGGAGCCGACCGCCGTTGCGGCGCAAAACACCGGGGACGGCTACCTCACCGAGGTGGAGAAAGTCCAGCTCAGGAGGAAAAATAGGAAGCGTCGGCGGGGCGGACGCCACCGTCGATAAGCAAAGGCTCCTAGGCTCGGAGGTGCACAACTTCCGACAACCGAGAAGGCATGATGGCCGACCAGGGACCGAACCCGTTTGTGGTGGACATTGAGAAGGCGACGCTGGACAACGAGGCGTTCCGCGACACGCTGTGGACCGGCAAGAACCTGCAGCTGACCGTGATGACCATCCCGGTCGGCGGCGAAATCGGCGCCGAAATCCACGACGACCACGACCAGTTCCTCCGCCTCGAAGAAGGCGAGCTGCGCGCGCAGATCGGCCCGTCCGAGGACAACCTCGAAGTAGACGAAGTGATCAAGGCCGACTGGGCCGCGTTCGTGCCGGCCGGCAAGTGGCACAACTTCGTCAACGAATCCGACGCCCCGGCGAAGCTGTACTCCATCTACGCCCCGCCGGAGCACGCCCCCGGCACCCGCCACGAGACCAAAGCGGAGGCGGATAACGACCCGCAGGAGACCGACGCGGTCTAGACGCAACGCAGGTCACAGCCCGGAAACCAACGTGTCGTTTCCGAGCTTTTCCGAACGCCTCCTCAGCGCCGTTTCAGGTGCTAGAGTGCTCGATGGTTCTGAAATGTCTAACCAACATCTGTAGAAAAGGCGAGCCTCATGCGCACCCAGACAACCCCGAAGATCCTCATCAGCGCTGGTGTGGCTAGCGCCCTCGCACTGTCCGCCGTGGCAGTGCCCCAGGCCCACGCAGAGTCGAGCGTGTCCAGCCTGTCTTCCTCCTCCGGCACCCCCGCGAAGAAGAAACGCGACAAGAAGCCCTGGGTGCCCGTGGAGCCGCCGAAGAAGACCGCGTCGAAGCCGCTGCGTCTCCCCAACGGCACCACCATCCAGGTCATGGACGACGTGCTGGGCAAATACTCCGCCCACACCGGTTTCCGCTCCGGCGACCTGGGCGCAATGGCGCCGATGGGCAACGGCGAGTTCGCCATGATCTTCGGCGACTCCTTCCGCGGCAACTTCGGCCAAGGGTGGATGAGCCCCGTCGGCGTGGTGGCCAAGATGGACGAGGACGGCTTTATCAAGATCCTCCGCCCCATCGACAACACCTCCGAGGTCAGCGACATGATCTCGTACCACCGCATCAACGACAGCACCCTGATCCCATCCGACGTGATCAACGTCGACGGCACGCTGTACCTGCACGGCACGTTCCATGCCCCCTTCGGCACCGTCGTCTCCTCCAACGTGTGGAAGTCCGACGACGGCGGCAAAACCTGGAAGGAAATCAGCTCCACCCCCGGCAACCACATGCGCGGTATGACGCAGCTGATCAGCTGGGACAATGGTCCGGACGGCTACATCTACGCCACCTCCACCAAGTTCGGCCGCGAATCGCCCGTGTACCTGTGGCGCTTCAAGCCGGAAGACATTGACAAACCGGGCAACTGGGAGGGCTACAGCGCCCAGATCGACGACTGGTCCAACCACGCCGAGCCGATCCTGAAGAACAACGTGAAGGCTGGCGAGATGTGCCTGCGCTACATCGACGGCCACTGGGTCCTGGTCATGTTCAACGAGGACTCGCAGGACGTCGAGGTGCGCATCTCCGAGACCCTGGGGCGCAACTGGGACAACGTGCGCGTGGCCAAGATCGCGCGGAACGGGTCCTGGGACAACGAGCAGACCCCGCTGAACTGGTCGCAGCCCTACGGCGGCTACATCGTGCCGGGCTCGCACCTGGACGACATGGACATTGTCGTCTCCCAGTGGAAGACCTCCGACAACAGCCGCTACACCGCCACCCAGTTCAACGTGAAGGGGCTGGACAAGGTCTACGGCATCGACGCGGACGAGGTGCGCGAGGAGCCGGAGGTCACGGTGGTCAAGCAGGGCTCCGAGACCACTGCGGACATGGAGGCCGAGGACAACCTGGTCAACGACAAGCCGGAGCTGTTCATGTCCTCCGAGGACAGCGAGGCGCTGGGCACCCTGCGCACCGTCGGCATCATCCTGGGCGTACTGGCGACCGTTGGCGCCATCGGTGCCGTGACGCTGCCGATGTATCGGGACATGCTGCCGGAGCCGATCCAGCAGATGCTGCCGATCTAGGCCTTCCGGTAGGCCCCAACAAAGCCCAGTATCATCTCCCCGGTGCAGGAAACCTCGACTCGTTCTCCGTGGCCGGCCTTGTGGTCGATGATGCTGGGCTTTTTCATGATCTTGGTGGATTCCACCATCGTTTCGGTGGCGATTCCCGCCATCTCGGAAGGCCTCGGCGCCTCCTATAACGAGGTCATCTGGGTCAACTCCGCGTACCTTTTGGCGTACGCGGTACCGCTATTGATCACCGGGCGCCTCGGCGACCGTTTCGGGCCCCGCAGCATCTACCTGATCGGCCTGGCGCTGTTCACCGCCTCGTCGCTTGCATGCGGCTTGGCGACGTCGTCTGCCGCGCTCATCGCCGCGCGCGCGTTCCAGGGCCTGGGCGGGGCGATGGTCACCCCGCAAACCATGTCGGTGATGATCCGCACGTTCTCCCCGAAGGAGCGCGGCGGCGCGATGGGCGTGTGGGGCGCCACGGCGGGGCTTGCCACCGTGACGGGTCCGCTGTTGGGCGGTGTGCTTGTCGACGCCTCCGGTTGGCCCTGGATCTTCTTCGTCAACGTCCCCGTCGGTGTGCTCGGGCTGATCCTGGCGTGGATCTACGTGCCGCGCCTGGAGAGGACGAACCGGCACTTCGACTGGGTGGGCGTGGGTTTGAGCTCCGTGAGCATGTTCTGCCTGGTCTTTGGCATCCAGGAGGCGGAGAACTTCAACTGGGACTGGCGCGTGTGGGCGCTGGTGCTCTTCGGGGCGGCCACGATGGTGCTGTTCTTCCGCTGGCAGGCCCGGCAGGGCGACAGCGCGCTGGTGCCGTTGGCGCTGTTCAGCGACCGCAACTTTTCGCTCGCCGGCGCCACCATCTCCACGGTGGGTTTTGCCATCTCCACCTACATCATCCCGTGGATGATCTACGTGCAGACGGTGCAGGGCTTCACCCCCACCGAGGCGGCGCTGCTAGTTCTGCCGTCGGGCGTGATCTCCGGGCTGCTGTCGCCGTGGGTCGGCAAGCTGACCAACACGCACGACCCGAAGCCCTTCGCGATCACCGGCCTGACCCTGGCGGCGGCGTCCATGGGCGCCTCCGCGCTGATCACCACCCCGGCAGTGGACCCGCGCTGGATGTACGCCGTCGCTGTGGTCTACGGCGTGGCCAACTCCCTGATGTGGGGCCCGCTGTCCATGATCGCCACCCGCAACCTGGACCCGCGCCTGGCCGGCGCCGGCTCGAGCGTGTACAACACCACCCGCCAGATCGGCGCGGTGATCGGCTCGGCGGCGATCGCGGCGATGATGTCGGCGCAGCTCGCCGCAAAGCTTGGCGACGGCACCGGCGCCGGCAACATGGCCAACACTGGCCAGACCACGGGCCCGCTCCCGGAGGCGCTGCACGAGCCGTTCGCGCTGGCGATGGGCAACTCGATCTGGCTGCCGTGCGCCGTCATCGCCGCCGGCGCCGTCGCCGCGTGTTTCTTCGCGCGGACAAAGTCTTGGAACGATTAGGACAGCATTTTAGCGGCCTCAGAGTTGGATGCGGATGCGTTCCCACTCACCGAATTCATCGATGTTGTAAATCACCCGATCTGAGTGCATCCGGTCGTCCCAGATATAGGTGAACTCGAAATGATAAGGCTTGACGCACCACACGTTGAGCCGCTCGCCGCCGAAATCGCGCGACGTTGTGCCACGCACGCGCACCGCCCGTCGCAGCGGCTGCCACCAAAATACCAGCGACGCCAAATCAGTCTTTTCGAGCTGCTCAACTTTGGCCGTACGGGTCGCGGTGCCGAAGTGGAAGCCTTTCTCGTCGAGAGAAATGATGTCGACGATGCGCGCATCAGGCCGGGATTTCTCGTCCACAGTGGCTATAGTGACTGCCGTGGGGTCTCCCACGTTGTGTTCCACCGCATCTTTGAACCACTGGGCGAAGAGTTCGTTGGGGTCGCGAGGAAGTGGGCTCAAGTCGACCTCTGAAAGCGAGGCGTGCGACTTCGGCAGCTCACTGATATAGTCCTGCGACAAATACACCATATGACGATTCTACCAACCCCGCCTACCCCCAGCGGCGGTTCCGGGTGCGATACCGGCCACACAACAGGTATGCATACTCCCATGTCCAACCGGAGGCGGAAACCGCGCGCGCCGAAGAAACGCATCGAGGGCACTTACCCCATCGACACCGGCACCGCCACCATCGTTGCGGACCCGGACCGCGACGGCGCATACGTGTTGGAGGTCAACCAGGTGCCGTCATCGTACGTCGTGCCCGGCGCGCCGGAGGTGCTTAGCTACGACTACATGGAGTGGATCGCGGACTTCATCGAGGCCGCTGAACTGCCGGAGCCGTTTGCCGCGGTGCACCTGGGCGCGGCCGGCTGCGCGCTGCCCAGCTACGTGCAGCACCGGTGGGACAGCCGCAACATCGCCGTCGAGCTGGACCGCGGGTTAGCCCGCCTGGTGCGCGAGGCGTTCGACCCGCCCGTAGAAATCGCGGTGGTGGAAGCCCGCGCGTTCACCCACGCGCTCGCGCCGGGCTCGGTGGACGTGATCGTGCGCGACGTCTTCGCCGGCCCCGACACTCCCCGCCCGCTGACCACGGTGGAGTTTTACCGGGCGGCGCACCGCGCGCTGTCTCCGGGCGGGTTGTTCGTGGCCAACGTCGGCGATGTGGCCGGCCTGCCGCGCACCCGCTCCACGCTTGCCGGGCTACAGCAGGTCTTCGCCCACACCGCGGTCACATACGCCGGCCGCGGTTACGGCAACGTCGTCGTCGCCGCGAGCGACAATCCGCTCGCCGGCACACAATTGCCTATCGACGGCGCTTCGCCCGTCCACGACTAGAACTCGAATTCAGTGCCCAAACTCGGCTGGTAGAACACCGCCCGCTCCGCGGTCAGCTCCTTGAAGTGCGGGGAGGTGACCTCCTGCAGCGCGGCTATATAGTCCGGCACGATGCGTTTAGGCAGGCGCAGCCCCATGGTCAGGTGCGGGATCCAGCGCTCGCCGCGGCCCTCCGGGTTCGCGGCGCTGACGGCACGGGCCGCGCGCTCGAGATCCTCCGGTGCCTCGAGCAGCCAGGCCACGGTCTGTTTGGACTTGGTGCCGAAGATGGCGACACCGGAACGTCGTAAAGCTGCAGGCAACACGGGCGGCAAAAGGTCACTCGCCGCGGCGATGGCGCGGCGGTGCATGGCGGGCGCGAAAGTGACGGAGATGTGCGGGCGCTGGTGCTGCTGCGGAAAGCCGCGCTCGGCGAGCTCGGCGTAGATCGCACGGACAGCCTGCTCCTCCGCCTCGGGCAGGCGCAACAGAATGTTCTCAGGCGACACGGTCTCCTCCTCACACTTCCCATCGGACCTGGCCGGGGTCCTTGTCCTCGCGCCAGCCCCTCCAGGATGCCTGGCGCACTTTGTTATCCGTGGTGGCGCCCGCGAGCTGCACCTCGGCGACGAACTTCGGGGTCACCCACCAGGCGTCCTTCGCGTCGGAGGCGGGGATGTCGATGGGCGGGGTTTTGCGCTCCACGCGGCGCAGCGTGCGGCCGATCTCTGCGAGCTGGGCGTCGGAAAACCCGGTGCCCACACGGCCCGCGTAGCGCAGCTCGCCCGCCTCGTCAGGCACCGCAACCAACAGGGATGCGATGCCGCGCTTGCCGGTACGCACGCCGACGACCACCACCTCCTGGTGCAGGACACGCTTGACCTTCAGCCACGCGCGGGAGCGCTCCCCCGGCGCGTAGGCGGCGTCGGTGCGCTTGGCCACCACGCCCTCCAGACCGAGCTCTTCGGCGGCGCGCCAAGCGGTGTCGAAAGAGCCGGTGTAGGCGGGCGGGATGACCACATGCTCGGTCTCGGCGAGCTGCTCGAGCAGCTCGCGGCGGACGTTCCAGGGCTCGCCGGTGAGGTCGCGCCCGGCAAGGCGCAGCACGTCGAAGACCATGTAGCGCAGGTTGGCCCCTTTGTCGCGAGTGCCGTGTTGGTCGGCGTGGTGCAGGGCTGAGAAGTCCGGTTTTCCGTCGGTATCGAGGGCGAGGAGTTCGCCGTCGACGCGGCCGCCGTCGACAAGCAATTGTGCGAGCTCGTCCGTGTGCGGGAACAGGTGCGTGTAGTCCTTGCCGCTGCGGCTGCGCAGGCGGACCGCGTCGCCGACATCCGCGAGGATGCGGTAACCGTCCCACTTCATCTCGTAGGCGAACTCGGCGCCGTCTTTTTGCTCGAGGGTGATCTCACCGCGGGTGGCGGCGGTGGGCAGCATCGGCGCGAACGGCGTTGTGGTGGGCGCGGCGCTGGGTTGGTCCCGGGTGAGCTTGAGCAGCCAATTCTTCTCGTCGGTGCGGATCAGCGCGAAGCGGCGCGGGATCCCGCCCAAGCCGCCGCCGTCGCGGCCGTGGAGGATGGCGATGACTTCGTTGTCGCGCCACTTTTCAATCTCGCAGGTGCCGATGTCCCAGATTTTCACTGTGCCCGCGCCGTACTGGCCCTTCGGGATGGTGCCCTCGAACTCGGCGTATTCGATCGGGTGGTCCTCGGTCTGCACGGCGAGGCGGTTGACGTCCGTTTCCAGCGGCGGGCCCTTCGGTACCGCCCAGGAGACGAGCACCCCGTCGTGCTCCAGGCGGAAATCCCAGTGCAGGTGGGAGGCGTCGTGCTCGCCGATGACGAAGATCGGCTCACCCGCGCGCGGGGCGGGCGCGGCGTCGGGAACGGGCTCGCCGGTTTTGCTCTTGTCGCGCATGGAGCGGTAGGTGGCCAGCCGGTCCTCCCCCGCTGCGCCGAGGTCGGCGATCGGGTCGAGCCCGTCCTCGACGCGCGCGATGACCTCGTCGAGCTCCAGCTGCCGCAACGCCGGGTCCGCGATCTCCTCCCACGTGCGCGGCGCCGCCACGGTGGGGCGCGCTTTCCCGCGCAGCGAGTACGGGCTGATGGTGGTTTTCTTCCCGTTGTTCTGGCTCCAGTCGATGAACACGCGCCCCGTGCGCTCCGCCTTCGCCATGGTGGCGGTGATGCGGTCCGGGTGCGCGCGCTGCAGGTGCTGCGCGAGGGTTTTGGCCACGTTGGTCACAGCAATGGCGTCGCTGGTGCCGTCCAGGCCCGCGTACAGGTGGATGCCCTTCGACCCCGAGGTCACCGGGACGCAGGTCAGCCCCATGTCCTCGAGGATCTCGCGGCACATCAGCGCCACCTCGGCGGTGTCGTGTAATTCGATGCCGGGGCCCGGGTCGAGGTCCAGCACCAGCCGGTCGGGGTTTTGCGGTTTGCCGTCCGCGCCGAAGCGCCACTGCGGGGTGTGCAGCTCGAGTGCCGCGACTTGGGAAAGCCACGCGAGGGTGGCGGAGCCGTCGATAAGCGGATAGGCGTTGACGCTCGTGGTGTGCTGGATGGTGCCGGTGGGCACCCACGCGGGCGCCGAATCCTCGAGGTCTTTGCGGAAGAAGCTTTGCTTATCGACGCCTTCGGGCCACCTCTTCCTGGTCACCGGGCGCCTTCTGACCTGCGGGACGAGTACGTCGGCGACCGCCTGGTAGTAGCGCATGGCATCGGCCTTTGTGGTGCCGGTGGCCGGGTAGAGCACTTTGTCCAGGTTGCTCACGGTGAGCTCGCGGCCGCCGACGCGGACCCTCTGGTCGTTCGCCATGGCCCCACTGTAGAGGCGTGCGTAAAGTGAGGCGCATGCGCGCAGTATGGACAGGTTCCGTCACATTTGGCCTTGTCAACGTCCCCGTCAAGGCGTACGGGGCGACCGAGGACCACGACTTGTCGTTCCACCAGGTCCACGACAAGGACGGCGGGCGGATCCGCTACGAACGGCGCTGCGAAGTCTGCGGCGAGAAGGTGGAGTACAAGCACATCGACAAGGCGTTTGAGGAGGACGGCGACACGGTCGTGCTCACCGACGAGGACTTCGACTCGCTGCCCGAAGCAGACAACGACGAGATCGAAGTCGTGCAGTTCGTCCCCGCCGACCAGATCGACCCGCTGATGCTGGAGAAGTCCTACTACCTAGCTCCCGAGGGCAAAACGCCGAAGTCGTACCTGCTGCTGCGGCAGACCCTGCTGGATTCGGAGCTGATCGCCGTGGTGCGCTTCGCCCTGCGGCAAAAGACCAGGTTGGGCGTGCTGCGGGTGGTGAACAAGGTCATCGTGCTGCAGGGCCTGATGTGGGCCGACGAGGTGCGCGAGCTCGACTTCGACGACGAATTCAAAGGCACCAAGTCCCGCGCGAAGATCGGCGAGAAAGAGCTGAAGCTATCCAAGCAGCTCGTGGAGTCCTACGCCTCCGACTTCACGCCCGAAGAGTTCGAAGACGACTACCAGGCCGAGCTGCGCAAACTCATCGACGCGAAGTTCGAGCAGGGCGAGACCCTGGACACCGAGGCGACGTTCGGTTCGGATGGTTCGGAGGACGGTTCCGGTTCCGAGGACGACGACAACGTGGTGGACCTGATGTCCGCGCTGAAGGCGTCGCTGGATAAGCGGTCCTCCGGTGGTGGGAAGTCTGGGTCTGGGAAGAAGGGCAAAAGCGCTTAGCCCCACTGCTCCCCCCGTGACAGTTGACACTCAACTTAGGCTTACCTTAGTGTCGCCATAGTTCCTGCAATTTAGCTTAGGCTAACGTCACCTAACGAAGGGAAACGTAGTGAAACGTTCACACCGGATCGGCACCCTCGCCGTCTCACTTGCCACCGTCTGCGGACTGGTCGCCTGCTCGAGCGGCGAGACGGCCCCCACTGCCGGCAACGAAACCGGCACTGAGGTCAGCGCCGAAGTCAGCACAGAGGCGGGCGGCACCGCTGCCAGAACTCAGACCCGATCCGCCGAGGGCGCGGTCACCGTCACCGATGCCGCCGGCCGCACGCTCCAGTTCGACGAACTGCCGGAGCGCATCGTGCTGGCGGAGGGCCGCGCGGCGTACGCCACTGCCCTGCTGCAGGACAATCCGCTGGACAACGTCGTCGCCTACGGCCAGGACTTGGAAAAGGCGGCCGGGGCGTTCCGCGAGAAACTCTTCGAGATGCAGCCAGAAGCGAAGGACATGCCGGAGATCGGCATGATCCAGAAGGGCGACGTCACCGTGGAGAACCTGCTGGCGCAGAAGCCGGACGTGGTGATCATGACGCTGGACCAGAAGAAGTCCGTGGAAGAAAGCGGCTTCATCTCCGATTTGGACGCGGCCGGCATCACCTACGCGTTCATCGATTTCCGCCAGAAGCCGCTGGAAAACACCACGGTGTCCATGCAGCTGCTGGGCGACCTGCTCGGCCAGAGCGAGCGTGCGCAGAAGTACAACGAGTTCTACCAGGCCAAGGTCAAGGAGATCACCGACCGGGCGGCGAAGATCACTGATAAGCCGGATGTGTTGCTGTGGACGGCCGCCGGGTTCAGCGATTGCTGCGCCGTCGCCGGAGATGTGCACTTGGGCACCCTGATCACGGCAGCTGGCGGGCACAACTTGGGCCCCGAGGTGCTCGGCCCGGAGACGAAGACCATCACCCCGGAGAAGCTGGTCGAGCTCAATCCCGACAAGCTCATCGTCACCGGCGGCGAGTGGGCGCGCGACCCGAACAAGGCAGACACCTTCCGCCACGTTGAGCTGGGCTACCAGTCCAACCCCGACCTCGTGCTCGAAACGTGCGAAGGCCCGCTGCAGCAGCCGGGCATGGAGCTTCTCGACGCACCAAAGGAAGGCAACTACTTCGCCATCTACCACCAGTTCTACGACAACCCCTTCAACGTGTTCGCCCTCGAAGCGTTTGCGAAGTGGCTGCACCCGGAGGAGTTCGCGGACCTGGACCCCGCGCAGGACTTCAAGGACTTCCACAAGGAATGGCTGCCGTTCGAGTACAGCGGCGTGTTCTTCGCCGACCCAGCACACCCGGAGGCGATCTAGGGCATGACCACGCACGTGCCCGCGAAACCTGACGTGGCTGAGGACGCCCGCCAGACCGCGATTGACAGCTACCTCAAGCGCGGGCGGAAGAAGTCCTTCGCCATTGCCGGCCTGCTGGTCGCGGTAGTGGTGAGCTTCCTGTTTGCCGTTGTGGTCGGCCCGATCGACATCGCTGCGGCCGACGTGTTTAACGCGGTGTTCCGCCCGGAGCGGGTGGACGAGCAGACCCTGGTGGTGATTCGCACGCTGCGCCTGCCGGCCGCGGTGATGGCGGTGCTGTGCGGTGCCGCGCTGGGGCTTGCGGGCGGCCAGATGCAGACGATTTTGGACAACCCGCTGGCGGAGCCGTTCACCCTCGGTATCTCGGCCGCAGCGGCGTTCGGCGCCGCGCTGTCCATCGTGATGGGCTGGTCGCTGGTGGCCAACCCGCAGTTCAACCTCGCCGCCACCGCCGCGCTGGCGGCGCTGATCGCCGTGGCGATTGTGGCGGGCGCTTCAGTGTGGCGCGGTGCCACGGCCGAGTCGATGATCCTGCTCGGCATCGCACTGTCCTTCTTCTTCCAGGCCTTGCTGTCGCTGCTGCAGTACGGCGCCAACGTCGAGGCGCTACAGCAGATCGTCTTCTGGACTATGGGGTCGATGCAGCGCGCAAATTGGACAGCGAACATCATCCTCGCTGTTGTCCTCGCTGCGGCGATCCCGTTCTGCGTGGCCAACGCGTGGCGCCTGACCGCGCTGCGGCTTGGCGACGACCGCGCCGCCGCCCTCGGCATCGACGTCAAACGCCTGCGCCTTGCCACCCTGCTCGTCGCATCGTTTTTGGCGGCCGCGTCTGTGGCGTTTACCGGCATCATCGGGTTCATCGGGCTCGTCGGACCCCACGTGGCGCGCATGCTCGTGGGCGAGGACCAGAAGTTTTTCCTCCCCGCCGCGGCCGCCGCGGGCGCGATGCTGCTGAGCCTGGCGTACGCCGTGTCGCTGTCTATCATCCCCGGCCTGGCCATCCCGATCGGCATCATCACCTCGCTGGTCGGCGTGCCGTTTTTCGTGTTCCTCATCTTCACCCGTGCCCGCCGGAAGGGGGCCTAAAACCATGACTGTTAGCGCGCAGAACCTCTCCGTTTCCTACGGACGGTCCACCATCGTGCACTCGTTGTCGTTCGGCCCGCTCGAGGGCGGGACGGTCGTCGGCCTGATCGGCCCCAATGCCGCCGGCAAGTCGACGCTGGTCAAAGCCATCGCCGGGATTAAAAAGCCGACGGCGGGGTCGGTGACCATCAGCAAGGGCGGCACGGAGCTCACCGGCAGGGACCGCGTGGAGGCGATCGGCTATGTGCCGCAGGACCTGTTGAGCAGCGCCACGCTGACCGCGTTCGAATCGGTCATGGTCTCCGCCCGCCGCCGCGGCGTCGACGGGTGGGATCCGCTGGAGCGCACCGCCGATGTCATGCACCGTTTGGGTATCACGCATCTGTCCGACCGGCTGGTCTCGGACATGTCGGGTGGTCAGCGCCAGCTCGTCGCCGTTGCGCAGATGCTGGTGCGCGAGCCGAGCGTCATGCTTCTCGACGAACCCACGTCCGCCCTCGACCTACGCCACCAAGTCGAACTGCTCCAGCTCATCTGCGACGAGGTCCGCGGGACCGATCGGGTAGCGCTGGTGGCCATCCACGACCTGAACCTCGCCGCCCGCTACTGCGACGAACTACTCGTGCTCAAGGCCGGCCGCCTCGTCGGCCAAGACACACCCCATGCGGTGCTCACTCCCGACCTGCTCGAAGACGTCTACGGTTTCCGCGCCCGCGTCCTAGACGACGCCGGTGTGCCCGTGGTCTGCCCCGTGTAGGGAGGACAAGTGGGCGTGGTTAGCTCCACTGCGGGTTGTCCACGTCCACGCCTTCGGCCGCCGCGTGGGCGGTGACCAGCTCGAGCAGGTAGTCCTGCGCGCCGCCGTAGGCTTCGTGGAAGCGCGCGTCGTCGACGTACATGCGCGCGAGGATGAGTTGGCGAGCCGGGGTCACTTCGTACCACTGCGCGATACTTGCGCGGTGGCGCTCCACCAGTGCTTCCGCTTCCCCGGAGCCGGGTTCCACGCCGGAATCGCGTGCGGCGATCAGATCCGCGGCGAGCGCGTCCTGCTCTTCCTGCAGGCGCTTGAAGTCGCCTTCACCCATCTGCGCGAGCTTTTCCTGGGACTGCGCCCATTCCGGGGTATCGCCCCAGCGCTGCTTGGCTTCTTCCTGGTAGGCGGGCATATCCTCGCCGAGGTACTTCTTCATTGCGTCCATGTTGATGGTTCCTTTCGTTGCGTTGTCAATGAGGTGCTGGACAGATGCGAGCTGGGCGTCGAGCGTGCGCCGCCGAGAAGCGAGTGCTTCCTGGTGGTGCTTGAGGGCGCGGGTGAGGGCGTCCCCGGAGGCGTCGAGAAGCTTGGCGATCTGCGCAAGCGGCACGCCGACGCCGCGGTAGAGCGCGATGGCCGCGCCGCGCTCGAGGTCGGCCTCGCTGTAGACGCGGTGGTCGGCCCACGTGCGCGCGGGTGCGATGAGGCCGATCGCCTCCCAGTGGCGCAGCGCCTTCGTGGATACGCCGAGGGCCTCCGCGGCTTCGCCAATCGTGTACTCGTTACCATCTGCCATGATTGCGATTGAACAGCTTGCCGTAGGGGCAAGCGCAAGTTGGGAGCGATGATGGACGAAATCCGCGTGGGCGATGCCGAGCGTTCGGACGCGCTGGACCGGCTGGGCACCCTGTTCGCGGACGGCTACCTCGATGTGGGCGAGTTCGAGGAACGCACAGGTCAGGCGGCGGTTGCTCGCACGCGCGGGGAGCTTTCGGTGCTTTTCGACGACCTCCCGGCCGAGCCCGCCACATTAGAAAAACGCGAGCCGTCTGAGGTTGAACTGGAAGAAAAGCTCGCCGCGAAGCGGAAGTTAGACACCGCGATCTACACCACGTTGATCGGCGGCCTGGCGGTGTTTTTCGTGCTGCAGATCGGGCTCGACCTGGATTACGCCTGGGTGGTTTGGCCGGTAGTGGGCATTCTCGCGGTCGCCTGGTACGCAGTCTTCGACATCTCAGACGAGGAGGACGAGATCCTCGAGGAACTGCTGGAGAAGGAACGCACGGATCGCGCCGAGCGGCTGAAGCTCGCGGCGAAGCGCCGCAAAGAGCTTGGGAAATAGCCGCGAGTTTCCTGTGCCCGACGGTTAGAGTGGGTGCATGCGTTTTCGTCGCGCGCTCGCGCTTGTTGTAGTCGGTTCTGTCGGGGTGGTTTCGGGTTGCGCTGGAGGTGGCGAGCGCGAAACCGTGGTGGTCACGTCCACGCAGTGGGTGGATCCGGATTCGGGTTCGGTGGTGGAGCCTGATGCGGGCGAGACTAAGGCTGAGGGCGAGGCTGAGAACGCCGCCGATTGGCGCACCGAGTACGAATGGATCCTCTCCCATCCCGGCGACTACCCCGTGAACGCCGCGGCGCAGTACACCTCCGACGGCACCTACGAGTACGCGCTTGTGGAGGCCACCGGCGGCGGCACGCCCGAACTCCTGCTCGCGGTCGGTGGCAGCGACACCACACCGGTGATCGTGTTCACCATCGGCGACGACGGCAAGGCGCGCGCGTCCACGGACGTGCTCATGATGGGCGCGCCCGGCAACGGTGGCGGCCGGTTGGCGGTGTGGGCGTCCGCGGGTGGCAGGGGCGTGTACCAGATCAGCGGTTCGTCGCTGGGCAAGGAATCCGTTTCTGAGCTGTTTACGTTGCATGGCACGTCGCTAAGCGGAGGCGCAAAGGAGACCTTCCCTAGCGAAGGCCACCTCCCGGACCACCAACTCATCGACTGGATCCCGGTGAGCAACCTGCAGCCGCTTCACGACGGCAACCTCACGGTGCTCCCGCCCAGCGGCGAGAGTGTGAGCGGGGGTGATTCGCAAACTGCTCCTTCGAATCAGATCGAGTTCGTGGGCAATGTGGTGCGCAAAACCGGTGAAGAGCTTATGGCACCGCGCGGCCTGGACATGCCCAACGGCCAGGATCCGCAAAGCGAGTACTTCTTACTTTGGCTGGATCAGCCCATGTCTGTGACGGGGTTTGTCGGTGGCGGCACCGATACGAAGGAAATTCAGTATGTCGCGTTGGGTAGCCGCGAGCTGTGGCCGCGCGGACCTGAGGAGAAAAACATTGAGTGGGAAGGCCGCGTTGGCGAGAGAATCAGAATTCTGAAAAACAAGGACGCCATCGGCTTCCCTTCCGATACTTCGATGCCTCTCGGCGCCCTGTGGATCTCGCCCGAAGACTCGTTTGAAGTGCTGAATTAACCCACCTTCGAACAGGTGTTCTAATTCTGGGATGGCCGTGTCGGCCGCGTTGTTAGATTGAGTTCATCACTTTCAAACAACCACACTCCCGGTAGGAAGGAGGGGCCATGACCAGCGAGATTACCCGGTGCGTCGACGAGATTTCTTCAGCGCTGCGCACGCTTAGCACACTGTTCGAGGACCCCTCCGCCCTCGCATTTGAGGACGTCCGACACGACATGGAGCGCCTGGAGGAGCAGTTTAAGAAGAAAGCATCCATCGACGCAGCGTTCGCCTTCATCGCCGACCGGGACGATGCCGGACGTGTCGTCGGGGCCAATTACCCGAACGCGTACCTGCAACAGTGCCTGGACCTGTCCAAGAGCGAGGCCTACAACCGCCTCGAGCGCGGCCGGTTGCTGTACGGCGCACCGCCGGAGCCCACCCCTCCCCTGCCCGAAGACGGGGAGGACCTGTTCGACTTGGCCGGCGAGGATGCCGAGGCCGAAGCCCAGGCCGCCGCGGAGGCTGCCGCCGAGGAGGAACGCGCCCGCCAGAAGAAGGCACGCGAGAACTCGTCGAAGGTCAGCGCCGAGAAGCAGGACACTATCCGCCGAGAGTTAGACAAACTGCTCAAGGCCGCGTCCTGCGAGCGCACCCGCATCCACTCCGAGGCCATGGAGGAAGCACTGCACCGCAGCCCCGAGGATCTGCGCCTGTTCGTGCGCAAGGCAGTGAACGCGGCGAACCGGAAGCACGCGCCCCACTCCAACCCGAACGCCGGGTTTGAAAAGAGGAGTGCCACCTTTGGCCGTCGCAAGGCAGACGGCATGGTGGACATCCACATCAACGCCACCGCCGGCCACGCGGCCCTGATGAAGGCGCAGATGGACAAAGGGCTGGCGCCGAACTCGAACCTGCCGGAGGAACTGCAGGGCGAGGCGGATTCGCGCACACCGGAACAACGCCGATTCGATCAGTTCTTCGCCATCTTTGAGCAGTACGAGGAGAAGTGTCAAGAGTCGAATGACGGCGCCGCCTCCGTGGTGCTTGCGCTGACTCTCGACGACCTCGCGGACGGCGACGCCGCGATGCTTTTCGACACCAACACCGGCATCGAAGTGGATTGCTTCGACCTCGTGCGCTTGGGCATGGACGGCACAACAGATTTCCTGCTGCAGGTCGACGGGGTCAGCTCCGTGCCGCTGTGGATGGGACGCACCAGCCGGCTGGCGTCGGTGGCCCAGCGCATCGCAATGTTTGCGGTGCAAGGGGTCTGCTCCTGGCTCGGGTGCACCGCGGCCATGTCGGAGTGCGAGGCCCACCACATCCTCGCGTGGATCAAAGGCGGAAACACCGACATCGAAAACCTCACCGGGCTATGTCGCGAGCACCACAGGTGCAACAACGACCACAGAGACGGCTCCTTTAACAAGGGGTACATGGATTTCGACCCCAATACGGGCAGGTCAGGGTTCCGACGGCGCCCGAGCGACCCCTTAAGGTTCAACCAATCGGTCCCGGCGAAACATTCGGCGGTGAGCAGGATCTATGCCGCGAAAGGCAGATGCGAATGCGCCAAACACACTGGCCGCGACCCCGCGTTCTACCCGCCCGACCACCCACCGATGAAAGACACTTGGACACCGATGCGAGTGTGATTGCGTCGGGCGTAGCGTGGTCGGCATGCGCGTTTACACCGTGGGCCACTCCAACCTCGACTTCGACGACTTCACCGCGATGCTTTCCGCCGCCGGGGTGAAGTCCATCGTTGACGTGCGCAAACTCCCCGGGTCCCGCAAGTACCCGTGGTTCAACGACGACCACCTGGCCGCGCACCTGCCCACCCATGGCATCGCCTACAGCCGTAGCGAGGGCCTCACCGGCCGCCGCAACGTCTCGCGCACCGTCCCCTTCGAGGTCAACGGCAACTGGCGCAACCGCAGCTTCCACAATTACGCCGACCACGCCCTCGGGAACGAATTCACTGACGCCCTCGCCGAACTGCGCAACCACGCCGCCGAAACCCCCACCGCCGTGATGTGCTCCGAGGCGGTGTGGTGGCGCTGCCACCGCCGCATCATCGCCGACCACCTCATCGCCCACGGGGACGAGGTTCGCCACATTATGGGGACGACGGCGGAGGGGGCGTCGATAAGCAATGCAACCTTGAACGACGGCGCCGTCGTCGGCGACGACCTCCTTGTCCGCTACCCAGAATTCACCTGATAGAAACCTCGCCGCAAAACGGGCTTTCTAAGGTTGCTCTCACACAACCCGACCAAGAGAAAGGCCCCTCGTGTCCGCCCGCTTCCGCATCCAGCTGGTCACCGCGACCACCACCGCCGCCCTCGCCGCCGCCTTCACCCCGTTCACCCCGGCGGCGCTGGCGGCCGAGACCTCCGAGTTCACCATCTCCAACGTCACTGACTTCCACGGCTACTGGGAGGAAACGAAGTACGTCCCGGGCGCAGCCCACCTCAAGTGCGCCGTAGACGAGGCCGCCGCGGGCAAGACCCACGTCTTCACCTCCGCCGGCGACAACATCGGCGCCTCCCCCTTCGCATCGAAGCTGCTCAACGACGCCCCCACCCTGGAGATCCTCAACCGGATGAACCTCCAAGTCTCCGCACTGGGCAACCACGAGCTCGACGAGGGCGCCGAGGACTTCTCAAACCGCGTCACCAAGGCCGCGGACTTCGACTACCTCGCCGCCAACGCCAAGACCGTGAAGAACACGAAGGACTACGTGGTCAAGGACCTCGACGGCGCGAAGGTCGCCTTCGTGGGCACCATCACCGACGACATGCCGAACCTGGTCAACCCGAAGTCCATCGAGGGCATCGCCTGGAACGACCCGGTCGCGACCACGAACGAGCTCGCAGAAGAGCTGAAGAGTAGCGGCGAGGCCGACGTGGTCATCGCGCTCGTGCACGAGGGCGGCATCAAGGCCGACGAGTTCTCGGACGCCGTCGACGTGGCGTTCCTCGGCCACTCGCACCAGTCGATCGAGCCCACCGGCGAGAAGCCGCTTTTGATCCAGGCCGGCTCCTACGGCGCCAACCTTGCCAACGTGGACCTGAGCTTCGACCGCGCCACCAAGAAGCTGACCGTGAGAAACGCCGAGCTTCTCGACACCGACACGATCCGCGCCTGCGACACCCCGCAGCCCGAAATCGACGCCGTGGTCAAGGACGCGCTGGCGAAGGCCGGCACCGAGGGCAAGAAGGTCATCGGGCACACGGACGAGGACCTGTACAAGGCGGGCGACAAGGAGTCCCAGCTCAACAACTACATCGCGGAAGCGACCCGCCAGGGCGTGACCCAGAACTCGTCGGTCACCGCCGACATCGGCGTGATGAACGCGGGCGGCGTCCGCGCCGAGCTCGAGGCCGGCGACGTCACCTACGAGCAGGCGTTTTCCGTCCAGCCGTTCGGCGGCGAGAACACCTACGTCGAGCTGAAGGGCTCCGACGTGGTACAGGCGCTGGAGGAGCAGTGGCGCGACGACCCGGACCGCCCCATGTTCCCGCTGGGCATTTCCGACAACGTCTCCTACACCTACGACCCGGCCGCGCCGGTCGGTTCCAAGATCACCTCCGTCACCGTCGACGGCGCCCCGATCGACCCGGAGAAGACCTACGTGGTGGCCGGCTCGACCTTCCTGCTCGCCGGCGGCGACAACTTCAAGGCCTTCACCAAGGGCTCCGAGCCCGCGAACTTGGGCTACGTGGACCTCAACGCGCTGGTCGAGGCACTCAGCTCCGGCCAGAAGCAGCGCACCAGCCAGTCCAACGTGGGCGTCCACCTCCCCGCCCCGCTCACCGCGGGCAAGGAGGCTACCATCGAGCTCAGCTCCCTCCTCTTCGACAAGGGCGAGAGCGCCACCACCGCCACCGCATCGCTTGGCGACGCCTCCGGTTCCGCCACCATCTCCCCCAACAACGGCGACATGACCGCCAACGAGTACGGCACCGCCACCGTGAAGCTGACCGTCCCGGCGGGGATGTCTGGTACCCAGGAGCTGCGCATCACCACCGACGCTGGCACCGAGGCGGTAGTGCCCGTCGAGGTCGTGCCCGCCGCGGGGCAGGCTGAGCCGAACGAGCCCGCCCCCGCTGCTGAGAACGGCTCGAGCACCGGCGACCTCGGCTGGATCATCCCGGTGGCAATCGCCGGCGCCTTCGGGCTCGCGAACCTGGTGGCCCTGCTGTTCCCGTTTGCTGTGGATGGGGTGCTGGGGCCGATCGCTAAGCGCTAGCTCTCTTGCTTGCGGCGGGTGGCCATGAACAGGCCGCCTGCCACCAGCGCGAGCGCGCCGAGGCCGAGCACCACATAGCGCAGGGAGGCGGCGGGCTCAGAAGATCCGCTCGACGCTGAATCCGACGCATCCCCGCCAACCACGCCGCGGATCCACTCGGCCTGCTCCGCCACCGGCGCCACCGCCACCGCGGCGTTCGAGGTCATCTCCTCTTCGGTAGGGTTTTCCGGGTCCTCGAACAGGCCGGCCGACATCACGCCGGCGACCTTGCCGTCAGAGAAGATGGCGCCTCCGGAGTCGCCCGGTTGGATCCGCGCGCCGTTCTTTAAAGCGACGTCGAGGGCGGTCGGGGCGTCTAAAAGCGCGAGCGGCGATTCCCCACGCACCGTCGCCTCCGCAGCAGGCAGGCGCGTCGAGCCGCCGGAGCCGTCGGAGGACCAGCCGTAGATATTCACCTCGCCCGACGGCACCGTGTCCGCAACCGTTGCGTAGGTGGAAAGCCCCATGTCTTCGGTGGTGTGCAAAAGCGCGATATCGCCGCGGGGCGCGACCTCGTGGCGGTCCACTTTGAACACCTTCTGGTTCTCGCCCTGGCCGGTGCGCACCGAGCCGCCCGGCTTCGCGGCCGCCTCGACGCAGTGGCGGGCGGTGATCACCCAGTGCGGGTCGATGGCGGTGCCGGTGCACACGCCGTCGTCGGGGTCGGAGTCGTCCACGCGCACCGAGACCACCGGCTCGGCCTCCGCCGCGTCGCCGGCGAACCGCTCCGATTCCATCGCCCCCGCGGGCTGCGCCGCCAAAGCAACACCAACTGCAACACTAAACGCCAACTTTTTCATTATTTTCCTTTCCAACCACCGCCGTAAGGCGGCGAACAGTACTTTCCAGCGGCCCGCGCTTAAACACGGTGAGCCAGCCGTACGCGATCACGGCCGCGCCGATCACGCTCGCCCACACCCCGACCCACTGCGCGCTCAGCACGTGCAGGCAATACAGGGTCAGCGTCATCCGCCCCAGCGGCGCGAGCCACCACAGCCATCGCTGCGCCAGGCAGCACAGGGAACAGATGCCTATCGACGCCCCGGCGGTCCCCACCACATCGGCAAGCCCGCCGGCGTGGCCGGTGGCGTCGAGAAGCGGGGGCAACGGCACCCACCACCGCAGCGCAACATCGGCCGCGAACAGCACGCACCCGACGACCGCCCCGGCGCGCAGCGGCATGTGGCGCGCAAACAGGATCCCGGCGACCATGAGCACTGCCCACATCAGCGGCGGGTACGGCGAGATCGACGGCGCGAGTGCCGCGGAGCCCAACGTGCCGGCGAAGGCGAGCCAGGCAAGCCACGCCGAATCCAGCTTCGGCGCCCACGCGAGGACGATCATGCAGACCCCGATCGTGCCCAGGACCACCTCGATGGTTCCGGAGAACGGCACCAGCGCGAAGTGCAGGGCAATCAGGCACGCCCCGCGCACCACGAACTGCGCCGGCCGGGCGCGCATCAGTCCCATGGACACCCCGGCGAGGAACGCGAAAAGCCCTGCAGGGAAGCCGAACAGCAGCTGTGCTGCGATGCCGCCCGGCGCGGTGAGGTGCGCGACGATCATCGCGATGAGCGCCACCGCCCGGGCCGCGTCGATTCCAACGATTCTGGTCTGCATGCCGCTTGAAGCTACGAACCCGCGTGTTGCGCCCGCGTTAACCCGGATGTTTACGCGCGCGCAACATCGCGGCGCATACGATCGCAACCATGACAATTCGGGTGCTTATCGTGGACGACGAGGCCTTCCTCGCCGACGCCATCGCCACCGGCCTGTCGCGCGCCGGGATGCACACACGCGTCGCCTACGACGGGTTTGAGGCGCTGAAGCTAATCGACGAGCTGCCGCCCGACGTCGTCGTTTTGGACCGGGACCTGCCCGGGGTGCACGGCGACGCGGTGTGCAGGCACGTCGTGGAGTCCCAGCCCGCCACGCGGGTGATCATGCTGACCGCGTCCGGGGCGCTGGACGACCGGCTGGAGGGCTTCGACCTCGGCGCCGACGACTACTTGGCCAAGCCGTTCGAGCTGCCGGAGCTGGTGGCGCGGGTGAAAGCCCTGGCGAAGCGCAACGCGCCGTCGCGCGGCGAGGTGTACCGCTGCGGGGACGTGCGCCTGGACACCTTCCGCCGCGAGGTGACCCGCGGCGAGGAACCGGTGAGTCTGAGCCCGAAGGAGTTCGCGGTGCTCAGGGTGCTCATGGAGGCCGGCGGCGGGGTGATCTCCGCCGAGGACCTGCTGGCGGAGGCCTGGGACGAAAACGCCGACCCGTTCACCAACTCCCCGCGCGTGACGGTGTCGCACCTGCGCAAGAAGCTCGGCGAGCCGCGCATCGTGCACACCGTCACCGGCGCCGGGTACTACGTGGCGGAGGCGGAGCGATGAGGCTGAGCCTGCGGGCCCGCATCACCGTGATGTTCGTGGCCACCGTCCTCGGTGTCGGCCTGGCGTTGATCGGGTTGGTGTACGCGTACCTGAAGCTCACCCCGGTGCCGGTGATGGCCTCGTTTCCGGGCGCTGACGACGGCGTGGTCATCGACGGCGCCGTGCCGGTGACCGACGAGATCCTGCGCCGCATCCTCCTCGCCTCCCTGGGGGCGCTCGCGCTGCTCACCGCGCTTGCGGGCGTGGTGGGCTGGTTCGTGGCGGGGCTGGTGATCACCCCACTGCGCTCGATCGCCGACGACGCCCGCACCGTCACCCGCGGCGACTTGAAAGCCCGCATCGACTACGACGGCCCCCGCGACGAGGTCGGCGAGCTGGCCGAGGCGCTCAACGCCATGTTGGACGAGCTCGCCGACGCCGTCGAGCGCCAGCGCCGCTTCGCCGCCAACGCCTCCCACGAGCTGAAGACCCCGATCGCGACGATCCAGACCGTCGCCGACGTTGCGCTTTCCGGCGACGACGCCGACCTGCGCCCCGCGCTGGGCCGGATCCGCGAGGTCAACGCCCGCAACGCCGCGACCGTCTCCTCGCTGCTGCAGCTGGCCAACGTGCAGGTCCGCGACCGCGCACCCGTCGACCTGGCCGCCGCGTGCCGCGAGGTCGGCGCCGCCCACGGCATGGCCGTTACCGCCGAGCCGTTGACGGTCGAGGCCTCCCCCACCCTGATCCGCCAGGCCGTGGACAACGTCGCGCGCAACGCCGCGATCCACGGCACCGACGGGTCGATCGCGCTCCGGCGCGTCGGGGCCGGCGCCGAGATCACCGTCGAATCCGGCGGCGACCCGCTCGACCCGGCAGAGGTCGCCACCTGGACCGAGCCGTTTGCCCGCGCCCACCGCACCTCAGGTTCGGGCCACGGGCTGGGGTTGGCCCTGGTCAAGGCGATAGCGAAGGCCCACGGTGGCTCGCTCGAGTTGGCGGCGCGGGCCGGGGGCGGGCTCGTCGTAAAGCTACTGCTCCCTGCGTAGCGCGCCCTCGAAGCGGGCCTTCGCCGCCTCGGTGTCCTCGGCGTTGTGGGAGGTGGGCACGTCCGCGCGGTCCGGGAAGACCGTCTTGCCCTGCGGCAGGTTGATCGCCGGCTGGTTCGGCTCCTGGCCGCCCTCACCGCGCAGGTGCGGGTGCGCGTAGTCGGCGCAGTGGTCCAGGAACACGCGCGGCGGGGCGAAGAAGTTGCAGCCGGTCAGCGCCTCGGAGAAGTCCAGGATGCGGTCGTAGTTTCCCTCCGGCTCGCCGATGAACATCCGCCGCAGCATCACTTCGGTGACGCGGGGGTCGCGGGCGTAGCTCATGAAGAAGGTGCCTTGCTTGCCCAGCGCGTCGCCGAAGGAGAGGTTGTTGCGCACGATCTCGAGGCCGTTGCCGTCCTCGTCTTCGACCTGGTTGACGGCGACGTGGCTGTTCGGCGCCTTCTCGTCCAGTTCGATGTCGGAGTGCTTCGTGCGGCCGATGACCTGTTCTTGCTCCTCCACCGGCAGGTCGTTCCAGTCCTTCAGGTTGTGCACGTACTTCTGCTCGACGATGTAGCTGCCGCCCTTCCAGATGCCGTCGCGGATGATCGCCACCTCGACGCCTTCCTGGCCGCGGGGGCTCTCAGTGCCGTCGACGAAGCCGAGCGGGTCGCGGAAATCCTGGTACTGGAAAGCGTGGACCTCGTCGTGGTAGTCGATGTGGTCCTCCACGATCGCGTTGATGCGGCGCGCCAGCTCGAAGGCGACGTCGAACTCGTCGGAGCGGATGTGGAAGAACACATCGCCCGGGGTGGACGGCGCGTGGTGCTTCGCGCCCTGAAGCTCCACGAACTCGTGCAGGTGCTCCGGCTTGTCCAGCGCGAAGAGGCGGTCCCACATCTTCGCACCGATGCCGGCCACCGCGGTCAGGTGCGCCTTGGGGTAGCGGAAGCCCACGCCATTGGTCAGGCTGGACAGGCTGGACAGCACCTCCAGCGCCGCCTCCTCGCCGCCGTCTTTGAAGCCGAGGGTGATAAACAGCGCGTCCCGCGACTGCGGGAGGATCACAGTTTGGGTAACTTCTGCCTGGTTTCTACTCGTCATGGGGGTTAAGTATTCCCTATTGGCCCGAGTTGTGCCGGACCAGGGCTTCCACAACCGGTCCTGTCTCGCCGAAGACGTAGGCCCGAGCGAGCAGATCGTGAAACCCGCGACTCACCGACGGGTCCGCGTCGTCGTGCGGCACCGCCATCAGCGCACCTGTCCCTTGGCCGATTAAGTAACTGTTCGCGGCGAAGATCGCGGTGCGCTTGTTGCCGTCTTCAAAGGGCTGGGCTCGAGCGACTTCGACGAAGAGATGTGCGGCGGACCGGAGGGCGTCGTCAAGCTTGAGCTGCTGTTGAATGAGCGCGTCGAGCTCTTCAGCCGTAAGCGCCGCGGGTTCGTGCCGGCCGTGGGCGGTGTGCACGCCGATGCCCTGTTCCGCCCGGCGCAGCTTGCCGGGGTTGAGCGCGGCGCTGCGGGTGAGCTGCGCATTGATGCGCCCAAGATAGGCCGCGGTGATTGGCTCGCCGGCGGTGGCGATGACGAACTCCGCAGCCGCCTCCAGGTCCTGCAGCAACGCCAGATCACCGCGGCCACGCACCCCGTCCGTATCGCCCGAGCGCAGGTAGCGGTCGGTGGCAGGACGGCTGGTGGACAGCCCGTCGAAGACGACACCGGCGGTGTAGATGACGTCGAGCAGATCGGTCGCGTGCATGCCTTTACGCTACAGCTCCCGGATATACAGCAGCATCCTTGATCCGGCCTCGATGTTGGTGAAACCGTGCCGCTCGTAGAACCGCCGCGCGCCCGCGTCCACCTCGTCGACGTTGATCTGCATCTCGCCCGCCCCTCGCGCTTCGAGCTCAGACAGCACCCGCTCCATCATCTGCGTGCCCAGCCCGTGGCCGCGGTGCGCCGGGGCGACGTAGAGCTCCTCCAGCATCGCCACCGGGCCGTCGTAGTACGGGCTCGGCCGCAGCGTCAGATACGCGAACCCGACCTCGCCCGCAAGCACCACGATCACGTCGTCGCGGGCGATGAGCTGCGCGAACCTGCGCTCCAGGTTGTCGGGCACCGGGGTGTCGAACTCGGTGTTGAAGTCGTGCATTAGCTTTGCGACGAGCTCCGCCTCCCCCACCGTCGCCATCCGAATCACGGGCGCAGTCACAACACTGCCCACCCGACCGCCGCGGTGCCGATGACCACCGCCCAGGCCGGGGCCTTGAAGTTTTTCAGCGCCACGAACGCCATGGCCGCGACCGCCATCGTCGCCGGCCCGTGGATGCCGGAAGTGAACACCGGGGTGTACAGCGCCGCGGCGAGGATGCCCACCACGGCCGCGTTCGCGCCGGCCAGGGCGCTTGCGGTGCGCGGGTTGGCGCGCAGCCGGTCCCAAAACGGCATGACCCCGACGACCAACAGCGCCGCAGGCAGGAAGATCGCCACCGTGGCCAGGGTCGCGCCCCACAGCCAGTGAACACCCTCGGCCGAGGCGCCGAGGAAGGACGCGAAGGTGAACAGCGGGCCGGGCACCGCCTGGGCGGCGCCGTAGCCGGCGAGGAAGGTGTCGTGGTCCACCAGGCCGGTGGGCACCGTGGCCTGCTCCAACAGCGGCAGCACCACGTGCCCGCCGCCGAAGACCAGAGCGCCGGAGCGGTAGAAGCTGTCGAACATGCCCCAGCTCGTGCCCATGCGCCCAGTCAGTGGAAGCAGCGCGAGCAGCGCCGCGAACACTCCTAAGCTGACAATCCCTACGGTGCGGCTGGCGGTGGAGGTGCGTGTGGGGGCCGGAGGGGCGTCGATAGGCGAAAGCGCAAAGGTGGCTACGAGCATGCCCGCAACGATCGCGCCGACCTGGGCCGCGGGGTGCGGGACCAGCAGGACGATGAGGAAGGCGGCGAGCGCGACGGCCGCACGCAAGCGGTCCGTGACGATGCTTTTCGCCATGCCCATCACCGCCTGCGCGACGACCGCGACCGCCGCCGCCTTCAGTCCCGCGAGCCAGCCGGCGTCCGAGATGTCGCCGAGGCGCGCCACCCCGAGCGCGAACGCGACCATGAGGATGACGCTCGGCAGCGTGAAGCCCACAAACGCCGCGAGCATGCCACCGTAGCCCGCGCGCTTGAGGCCGATTGCCATGCCGACCTGGCTCGATGCGGGGCCCGGCATGAATTGGCACAGGGCGACGAGGTCGGCGTATTCGTCGTCGCTGAGCCACCTTCGCTTATCAACGAACTCGTCCCGGAAGTACCCCAAATGCGCCGTCGGCCCGCCGAAGGATGTCAGACCGAGGCGGGTGAATATGCGTAGTACTTCAAACACAAGACGAGATGGTAGCGAAGGCAGCTACGCGGCGGGCTGCGCCGACGCCTTTCGCCGGAAGAGCGCTATGACCAGCGCGGTCGCGGCCGCCATGGCGACGAAACTCGCGGCGGTGGCCGCGGCCGACGTGGGCAGTCCGAGGTCCTGCACGGTGCCGAACGTGTTCCAGGCCAGGTGCACGGCCACCGCGACCCAGATCCCGTTGAACACCCACACCAGCAGGGTAAACAGCAGCGCGTCGGCGAAGTAGTGCGCGATACCGACCGGCGAGCTGTACGCCTGCGGGTGCACGAGGACGAACGGGACCGCAGCGAGCAGCGCGCCGATCACCGGGTTCCCGGTCCACGCGGTGAACACCTGCAGGAACACACCGCGAAACGCCATCTCCTCGGCGAGCGCTGCGAACAGCAGCGCGACCAGCTCAACCGGGAAGTCGGCGCCGATGTTGCCGACCACCTGACCCCACGACGCGCCGTATCCGTACACGCCCACCAGCGACATGACCACAGAGATAACCACCAGGGCCACCGCGAAAGCCGCAAAGGGCACCCACGGCTTCGTGCCCGGCTGCCCGGTGAACACCGACGCGGCCGGCCGGCGCCCGATGAAGCGGACGGCGACAAGCACCGCGAGGATCTCCACAATCACCGACCCGTAGCCGAAGTACTTGTCGGCCGCGCCGCTGGAAGTATCCACGCCCGCAGCTTCCAACGACAGGTCGAGCACCCCCGTAAACAGCACAGCGAGGACGGCCACCGCGAGGATTTCGCCGAGCGGCCTCCACCACGCGTAGTTGGGCTGATTGCGGGCGGCGAAAAAGAAATTCCCGGTACGGGACACTGCGGCGTGCTCCTTGTCTTTGTTGCGTGTGGGCTAACTGGGCCATGGTATGCCTCGCGGTTGATATGTGCAGAGGCACGAGTCCGCGTCGCCGCGCCCGCCGCGCTAGACTCTCCGCCGGAAAATTCACGAGCGCGTATGGGAGGTTCACGGTTGCACCACTTCAGCCCGCTGTTTGAGATGGGCCCGGCCCGCCGCGACCACATCCCGGCGTTCCGCGTCGCGCTCGGCGTTGCGGCCGCGATGTTTACCCTGCTTGCGCTCGGCCGGCTGGACCTTGCCATCTACGCGAATTTCGGCGCGTTCACCGGGGTCTACGGGCGCCACGCCACACGCCAGGTGCGACTGAAGCATCACATCCTCGCGGGTTCCGCCTTAACGCTGTCGGTTACTCTCGGCGCGACGATTGCGTGGTTGGATTTGAGTCCCTGGCTGCTCATCGCCGCCACCGCCCTGGTGTCCTCGGCGTGGGCGACGGTGGCGCTGGCGAACGACATGAAGCCGACCGGTTCCGTGTTCGTGGTGTTTTCTGTCGCCGCGGTCGGCTCCCTCAACAACCCGGTCCACCCGGCGCTCGCCTTCGCCATCGCCGGTAGCGCAGCGTTGTTGTGCGTTGCGCTGGGGCAGCTCTCCCACCTCATCGGCGAGGGCCCCGGCGGCGACGCGAAGGAAACCGAGCACCCCTCCCGCGCCCCCGACGCGGGCCGTGTGCCTTGGCGGCGCCTGCGCGTCGAGGCGCGCCGTTTCTTTTTCGCCCCGCTGCTCGCCGGCGTGCTGGGCCTGATTTCCGTGACGATCTTCGACCCGCTATCGCATTCCTACTGGGCGATGGTCGCCGCGGTTGCGCCGCTGGTGAACTCCCGGTTCAAGGTGCAGTACTACCGGGCGATCGAGCGCGTGCTGGGCACCCTGACCGGCATCGCGGCCGCCGGTTTCCTGCTGTCACACCCGATGCAGGGCTGGCAGATCGTCGTGTGGATTGTAATTTTGCAGTACCTCACCGAGATGTACGTGACCCGCAACTACACCATCGCGGCGACGTTTATCACCCCGACGGCGCTGCTCATGATCCAGGTCGTCGACGCCGCCCCCGTCGCGCCGATGCTGCTCGCCCGTACCGCGGAAACTGTCATCGGTGCGATCGCGGCGCTTGTCATCATCGCGGTGGGCTACGTGCGCAAGTACCCCACCGTGGTGTTGCCGGGACGGTAGCGCACTTGCTTCTCGACGGCGCCCTGCCCCACCCCGCGACCTACCTTCCGTCGCCAGTAGTGATGTTCCAGGCGAGTCCGAACTTGTCCTCGACGACACCGAAGTGCGCGCCCCACGGCGCCTGCGCGAACGGCATGGTGACCTTTCCACCGCCGCGGGTGAGCTTCTCGATGATCTGCTCGCCTTCCTCCACCGACTCCACCTCGGCGGTGAATCCGAAGACGCCGCGGTCCAGCGTGCCGGAAGTGTTCTGCAGGTCGTCGCCCCCGCCGAACGTGAACGGTCCGGTCAGGGTGCCGTGCGCGACGGCGTCGCGCGGCGGGTCGAACGGGAACTGCGCGCCGCGGTCGAGCTGCTCGCCGTAGGTGATGATGTCGAGCTCGCCGCCGAACACCTCGTGGTAGAACTCGAGTGCCTCGCGGGCGTTGCCGGGGAAGGAAACGTAAAGCGATGTCTTCATGCGTGTCAGTGTAAGCGGACGCGTGGGAGGCGAGGAGCTCCTGCGCAAGCTGCGAGGTTCCGCTAGAAAGTGCGCGCAATGAACGACCTGAAGACTACTGTTTCTGTGTATGGAGACTGAAAGTAAAGAACTGGCTTTCTTGGCGGACAGCGAAGGCCTGCTGATCCTGAGCGAGGACGACAGCTTCCCGGCCTCTTCCTCGCCCGCGTTTGAGCCAATGTCACCGCAAGTGCTTTTCCGCGCGAACAATGTGCTGAGCACGATCTCCAACCGTAAGTTCAAGTCCGGCAAGTACTACAAAGCGACAGACGAAACTGCAGCGCTACTTCAGCACCGCACGTCAACGGGACCGGTGCCAGGAGTCCTGCGTCGAAGCGATCTTGGGCTCGCTGACAACCCAAGCCAGTTCTTCAAACACACGTCTTTCCAAGAGGTGAAGTTCTCTCCAGTCATGGCCTCGACTGCCGCCGGCATCGCCGCGCAGGCTGCAATTGAGGCAGCAATCGCGGAAATCAAGGAGTACCTGGAGGTTATCGATGAGAAACTCGATGACCTCCTTCGGCAGCGCAAGATTAATGCGCTAGCTCAACTTGGCGGCATCCAGTACACGATTGAGGAAGCTGACGAACTCTACCGGCGCAGCAGCAGCGTGTCCGCAACCACTTGGTCGAAGGTTGACCACCTCGGATCAGCACTGAACAGCATCGAGTCTTACGCGATCGAACAACTTGATGACGCGGTTGATCAGCTCCGGAAGCACAAAAACAACTCAAAGAAACTCGAAACGCTTCTTGCCGGTTTGAAAGACGATCTCTCGATTTGGCTGGGCGTAGCTGCACGGAGCATCTATCTCCACGACAGGATGTACGTCCTTGAACTCGCTCACGTGAACGAGTTTGAGCCCGCCCAGCTGGACTCCCACCGTGAAGGAATCGTCGAAGCACGAAAGGCTCGATTGGGGTCAACGACCCGCCGTTTGCTCGAGATGGATTCAGCTGTCCGCGACGCAGCGAAGCTGAGCAATCAGGTTTGGGTGACTAACCCGCTTCGCGCACGCCACATCACTGCACATGCGAACAGTATTCACGACAACATCAGCGCATTTGCTCAGCATTTACGCCTAAGCGTGGAGGAAGCAGAGCAGCTCCAAGTCCAGGGGTGGCGCCAATCTGTGATGTCTCTAGCGGGAGGCACGGTCGATGCTGCGAATCGCGCCCGGCGGTCCGCGGTAGACCAGGCCCAGAAGGCGACCGAGAAGATTCGCGACATGAACGAAGACCGGCTGCTTGCAAAGGCCGCAGAGATCGAAGCGCGACGGGCAAAAGAAGCGCAAGAAGCAATCGAGCAAGCCTCTGACGAAGACCATGCTGAAACTGAATCCCGCTCGAAGCGGCGTGGCTTCCGCTTGGGCCGAGACGAGAAAAAGCCGAAGGCGTAAAAGTGTTCCTGAAGATCCGATTGAGTAACGAGGAAGCAACGCTCCTATCCGAATTTGCGCGTTCCGAAGGCATGACTGTTTCCGAATTCGCTCGATCCGCCATCATGGAAAAGGTCGAAGACCTCCAAGATGTTGACGAACTTCGTGCTGCTCTCGAGTTCGACTCCGGTGAGAGGTTCACTACGGACGAGATTTGTCGCGAGTTGGGGTGCTAAAGAATCGGAAGCTGTTGACACAGGAGGCGAAAACGTAGGGTGGGCGGCATGAAGGACCTGACCATCGCTCCCGGCCCGGGGATCCCCGGCGGCGTGGTCATAGCCGCCGTCGACCTGACGGAGCGGTTCGCCAAGTCGTCGGGCCCGGGCGGCCAGGGCGTCAACACCACCGACAGCAAGGTGCAGCTCTCCCTCGATGTCGCGGCGTGCGCATCGCTTTCCGACGCCCAACGCCGCCGCATCTTGCGCAACCTCGGACACCGCCTGGACGGCACCGTCCTCACCGTGGCCGCGTCGAACCAACGGTCGCAGATCCGCAACCGCGCCGAGGCGCGCGAGCGTTTGGCCGCCCTGCTGCGCGAGGCGCTCGCCCCGCCGCCTCCTCCGCGCCGGAAGACGAAGCCGACCAGGGGCTCGGTGCGGCGCCGTCGAGAAGCGAAGATGCGTCGCTCGGAGCTGAAGTCCACAAGGAAGCGACCTCAGATTCCCTAGAGCTGTCGCCATCGACCACAAGCTCCCTGGGCCAGTAGGCTTCGGCGCATGGAACAGACTTACACATGGCAGCACGTAAACAACCCCTCAATCCAGAACGAGGCCCGAGTGCAGTTTCACCGAACTGGCTTGACGGCTAGCGGTACCCAGGTCGGGGAAGGGTACGAAGCCACCTGGGAACTGAGTGCTGTAGAGAACTGGGTAACCCAAAACGTGGAGGTCAACGTCGTGGGCGACGGTTGGGAGCGCCACCTTGAGCTCACACGGACCAAAGATGGCGAGTGGACATCGACTACTAAAGAATCGGGTACCCAGCCGAACGGTCTCCCATCCCCTGGCATTGTGCAACCAGCTGATCTTGAAACTGCACTGGACTGTGATCTCGGACTATGCCCATTGACAAACACGATGCCCATCCGGCGCCTCGGGTTGCTCGAAGAAGATGTCTCCAAGACTCCGCTCATCATGGCCTGGATTGATATGCCTTCCCTCCAGGTGATCGCCTCGGATCAGTACTACAGTTCAATCGACTCACACAAAGTTCGCTACGCAAGCGGAACACGAGGAGTCGATGTAGAGCTCGAAGTAGACGAAGATGGGGTTGTCGTCTACTACCCCGACATGGCTCGACGCATTTAGAGTCGCTGACCTGCTACGCCGAGGCAGCCTGGAACGGCTGAATCCGCTCGATCTCCGCCAGGATTTTGTCTTCTGCCACATCCAGGTCGTACTGGGCCTGCAACCCGAGCCAGAATTGGGGGCTCATCTCGAAAAACTTCGCTAGACGAAGGGCCGTGTCAGCCGTTACAGCGCGCTTACCGTGAACAATTTCGTTGATCCGGCGGGGCGGAACGCCGATGGAGACGGCCAGCTTGTGCTGGGTGATCTCCATTTCCTTGAGAAAGTCCTCCATAAGGATCTCACCCGGATGAACCGGAGGGAGCTTGTCAGTGGTAGTCAACGATCTCAACCTCCTCTGGCCCCGCGGCGGACCACCGAAAACAGATCCGCCACTGGTCGTTGATTCGAATGCTGAACTGACCCCGCCGGTCACCTTTCAACGCCTCGAGCCGGTTCCCCGGGGGAATCCGTAACTCATCAAGCGTCTGCGCGTACCCAAGCTGGCGAAGCTTGCGCAGCGCTACTGAGTGAATGCGGGAATCGATCGAGCGAACCCGCTCTCGATTCCACAGACGCTCAGTGTCCTTGTCAGCGAACGACTGGATCATGTCTCACCCTATCCCCCATAACGCGAAGCGTCAATAACGCACAACGTTAAGTTTGTGCTCACCCGAATGCAAATGCACACCCACTTTACGCAACCACACCGTCGCAAGCTCCGCATTACGGTGACTTCCGTGAAGACAATAAACGGGAAGCCGATCAGTGAAGATCAGGTTGATGCTTGGGTCACCGAAGCCGAAAATGGCTACGAGATCGAGTTCTTACGCTCTCGCGGGAGTGACCCTCGCGATTCAAAACGCTCCACTACGCCGGAAGGCTGAGTCCCCGCCTGGAGACCAGGCTGCACTTTCTAAGCCCCGCCCCCATAATGATGCTCATGAGCGACCCGAACCTCACTATCCGGCAAATTACCTTCGACTGTCACGATCCGTCTAGGCTCGCCGAGTTCTGGTCAGCCGCAGCCGGCTGCGAAATCGCCGCGGATTACGGCGATTTCGTGATGGTTGATTCGACTCCAGCGCTAGGGTTTCAGCGCGTCGAGGATCCCACGCCTGGCAAGAACCGCATGCATATCGACGTTGGCGGGGCGGAACGCGAAACCTTAGTGGAGCGCCTCACAGACTTGGGCGCTACCGAACTCACCACCCACGAGGCGCCAGGACTCGTATGGACCGTGATGCAGGATCCGGAAGGCAACGAGTTCTGCGTGGGCAGCCCCGAGGCCTAGTTACACATTGAACTTGAACTCCACGGTATGTAGTTGCAAAGTAACTTTCTCGAGAACCTCGCCACCCACGTCGCTCCCGCGTTGGGTGGCAGCCGAACCACAAAGGATCAGTCATCTGCTATCCCATCGACTAATTCTTGCAGGTCGCAGGACCTTCGCGTAACTGTCAGTTCAGCACACTTTGAATAGTTCAGCACACGATGTATTGTTCAGCACATGCTGACTATTGCTTCACGCCTCGACGTCATGAACCGGCTCGGCCGGGCCATGGCGGATCCGACGCGTTCCAGAATCCTGATGACACTACTCGACGGCCCGAGCTACCCAGCCGTGCTTTCGCGCGACCTGGGCCTGACCCGCTCGAACGTCTCGAACCACCTGACCTGCTTGCGCGACTGCGGCATCGTCGTTGCCGAGCCGGAGGGCCGCAAGACACGCTACGAAATCGCCGATCCGCACCTCGCGACAGCGCTCAACGCGCTGGTGAACGCGACGTTGGCTGTCGACGAAAACGCCCCGTGCATCGACCCTGAGTGCTCGGTGCCCGGCTGCGGCGAGAAGGGAGAGGACGCATGAGCTCGGCGTGTGGATGCGAACACGAACCCGCCACGGAGATCGAAGAACTCGATCGGCCATGGTGGAAGGACCCCGAGTTGCTACTGCCGATCTTCTCCGGCGTAGCCCTC